>JADMIO011367001.1_pt1 | contig 112265 bp, 85 predicted proteins | sample 8958161 | NCBI WGS metagenome assembly JADMIO01 (sample SAMN16585339, study PRJNA669376) | soil metagenome | isolation source: Crop rotation soil | place: USA: Cullars Rotation, Alabama | collected 2011
CCGCGACTTCAAGTCACGTGAATTCCAAGCTTCGGATCCCACTGTGCTGGAAAGCTTCGGCGGTACCAGCGCGACCATCGGCGCCGCGCACATCGGCGTCCGGACCAAGGACTCGGAAATCACCGCCGGCTCCGACCACGTCATCACTTTCAACGGACAGCCGGGCTGCACCATCCGGCCCGGCCAGTTGATCCTCAGCGACCCCGTCGACATGAACGTTCCGAACCAGAGCGATATCGCCGTGAGCCTTTACCTGCCCGAAGAAAGCGGTCCGCCGTCGTCGCACAACGCGTTCCACACAACGTTCATCGGAAAAGGCGACCAGACTTCCGCGTCCGCAATCGCCGAACCCGTCAAGAGCCAGCTTTATTACTGGCTCGCCGGAATCGACGTCATGGCGCCCGCGGACGCCTTCACCATTGTCACGTTTGGCGACTCTATCACCGACGGCGCGCGCTCCACACCCGACACCAACAGCATGTGGCCTGCTGTGCTTGCAGCGCGGCTGTCGGCCAATAAGGCGACCGCGCACCTCGGGGTCGCCAACATGGGCATCGGCGGCAATCGCGTTTTGCGCGACCAGACCGGCGCCAGCGCGCTCGCCCGCTTCGATCGCGACGTTCTGGGCCAGCCCGGCGTGAAGTGGCTCATGATCCTCGAAGGTATCAACGATATCGGCCGCAGCAACACCGAGCCTGTCAGCGCCGACCTGCTCATCGGCGCGTTCAAACAGATCATCGAGCGCGCGCATGCGCACGGCGTGAAAGTCGCCGGCTGCACTTTGACGCCGTACATGGGCGCCGGCTACTCGCGTCCCGAGGGCGAAGAGATCCGCGAGGCCATCAACAAGTGGATTCGCACCGGCGGCGCCTTCGATGCTGTCGTCGACTTCGAAGCCGCCACTCGCGATCCGAACGATCCGAAGAAGATTCGCGCGGACTTCGACCCCGGCGATCACCTCCACCCCAACGACGCGGGATATAAGGCGATGGCCGATGCCGTCGACCTGTCCATCTTCACCAAGAAACGCAAGTAATGATGCCTTACCCATCCCCGTGGCGCACGCGTTCGTGCAAGCCGCGTCGATATTCGTATCGACGCCCGGCAGGTCCGATCCAACGGCCGTCATTCCTCGACATCTGGAGTTCTGTATGAAGCTGCGCCCGGCTCCCGCCCTCACTCTGTTTTCCGTCGCCAGCCTCGTGCTCACCGCGCGTTTCCTGCTGGCGCAGGTCGGTGCCGGCGCTCATCCGCCCGCGGCCAAATTCGATCAGGCCGCATTCGACCAATTCGTCAAACCCTTCTTCCAACAGAACTGCATGAAGTGCCACAACTCCGACGTCGGCACCGCAGGCATCCGCGTCGACCAACTCGACGCGCAATTCGAAGATCGCCACATCGCCGCATGGGAGGCCATCCGCGCACGACTCCGCGCGGGAACCATGCCGCCCAAAGGCCTTCCCCAGCCCACTGCCGCCGATCGCCAGCGCTTGGTCGAATGGATCGGCAACGCACTCGAGATTGCGCGCATGCGTCCGGGACCGAAGAACGGCCTGGTCCGCCGTCTGACCATCGCGCAATATCGCAACACCCTCCGCGAACTCCTGCTTCTCGAGGACGACCTCACCGGCGGCCTTCCACCCGACGCGGTTTCCAAAGATGGATTCCTCAACAACAAGGACACCTTGCAGCTCTCGCCGCTGCTGACCGAGTCGTACTTCGAGATCGCCGAGGCCGCCCTCAACCGCTCCATCGTCGATCCGTCGCGTAAGCCCAAAATTCAGGACTTCCGCATGGACTTCGGCGCCGGCATCAATCCCGCGCCCCTTCCCGAAAAGCTGGTGCTCGGCGCGAATAGCATGCTGCTCGAAAACTCCGACTTCGTTGTCACGCAACTGACGCCCATGAAGCCCTTCCCCTTCGATCCGTTCATCATGCGCACGAAGTACCGCTTCATCGAGGGCTATCGCGGCAATGATACGGTCCGCGGCTGGCGCGAATTCGACAGCATCTATCACGCGGTCTTCGCCGACGTCCGCGGCAGCAAAGGCTATCCCAAGGGCGACCCATACAACACCGTTCCCCAAGGCCTGCTGTTGCGGCCCGCGATTCCCACCGACGAACTCTTCGGCGGTGAGGGCACCTACGGCCCCAAGGCCAACTTCAAAATCTCGCTCCGGGAACTGCCCGACGACGGGCGCTTCCGCGTCACCGTCACCGCCGCCAAATATAACGACGGCCTGCTGCTCGACTCCGGCTCGGCGGCACAGACGGGGCCCGGCGTCATTTGCCGCGATCCCAAGGCGCCCGGCACAGTCGACATCCCGAAAGCCGGCATATACCAGGTCGACGTGTATGGGCCTGAGAAACTGCTGGTCCCCGACGCGTCGCATCTTGAAGACGGGCTTACGGGCCTTTGGCCACGAGATGCTGCGAACAAGCCTTTCGTGACCGATTCTCCTCTCGGCAAAGCGATCCAGCTCAACAGAAACTCCGATCCATTCGTGGTCCCACGCAGCGCCCTCCCCACCGACGACGCCCGCAACATCGGTGAAGGCGACTTCACGGTCGCCGCCTGGATTCACCCGCGCCAGATCCGCCGCGGCGGCATCATCAGCCTCGGCGCGTCCGACCGCGCGCAGGGCTGGTACCTGGAACTTGCGGGAGAGCGTGGCAGTCTGCGCTTCCAGACCGCGGGAACCGCCGAACAGGCGACGGCGTTCGTCGCCTCGCGTCCGGGCGTAATTCGAGCCGATGCCTGGCAGCACGTCGCGGCCGTCGTGCGGCGCGGCAAGAACGAAACGATTCTTTATCTCAATGGACACCCGATCGCCAAGGCGTCGACAGGCACCGCGCAGTTCGACGATCCACGTTCCGACCTCACCATCGGACGCGTTCCCGGCGCACCGCCATTCGTGGGCGAAATCGCCGACGTGCGTCTTTATCGCAGGCCGCTCGAGGAAGGCGAAATCCTCGCACTGACCAATCCCGGTAAGGAACTCATCAAGAACGCGCCCGAGCCCAAGCGGGAACTCATGTTGACGCTCGGCGATCGCCAATTTTCTGGAACACTGCAACAACCGGCATTTCTTGCCGTCCGCCTACCCGCCGGTCCGCTGCACGTGAATGCGAAATATACCGGCGTCCGCGATCTCGACCGCATCGTCTTCACGCCCCTCGGCGCCGACCAGGAACTCGCCAGGCGGTTCGCCATTTTCGAAAAACGCTCGCCGCGCGTCGGCGTCTACCTCGGACTTCGACGCGATTGCGGCAGCACCCTCGCTCCCGTCGGCTCGACGCAGACCGTCCCCGCCGAGAAGCTCTCGCGCTTCATCTTCGAGGGCGCAATTCGTAACTTCCCCAGCCCCGAAGTCGAGAAGGACAACGTGAATTATCTCGCCGGCGTGCGTGAAATCGGCGTCCGAAGCGAGTACACCGACGGCCGCGACATTCCGCGCCTGCTGATCCGCTCCGTCGAATTCGAAGGCCCGTTCTACGAGTCCTGGCCGCCGCCGCCGCACCGCAACATCTTCGTCGATTTCGACCGCAAGAACGACCATCCGGCGTACGCGCGCAAAATCATCCACGACTTCGCGTCGCGCGCCTATCGCCGCCCGGTCACGCCTTCAGAAGAAGCCATGCTGGTCGCCGTGTACGAAAAATCCGCGGCGTCCGGAAACAGTTTCCAGGACAGCATTAAAGACGCGCTTCTGGTCGTGCTGACGTCGCCGCAGTTTCTGTTCCTGGTCGAAACCAGCAAGACGCCCGAGCCCGAACCGCTCGACAGCTACGAGCTCTCCTCCAAACTCTCCTACTTCCTCTGGAACGGCCCGCCCGATCACCATACGCTTCAACTCGCTGCCGCGGGCACGCTCCGCAACCAGCTCGGCGCCGAGGTCACGCGCATGATCGCCGACCCGCGCTTCTCCCGCTTCGCCCGCGAATTCACCACCCAGTGGCTGAGTCTGGATAAATTCCAGGTGCTCGAACCCGACCACCAGCGCTACCCGAAGCTCACCCGCGACACGCGTGCGAACCTCAAGCAGGAGCCCGTCGAATTCCTGGAGTACCTGATCCGTAACAACCTGCCCGTTCGCGACCTCATCCAGTCCGATTTCATCGTCGCCAACGAAGTCGTCGCCACCTACTACGGCCTCGGCGACAAGACCGAGAGCGGGTTCCAGTTCGTCGCTTTCCCGCACGGTCGCCCGGAACTCGGCGGCATTCTCACGGAGGCGGCCATCATGGCTGGCCTCTCCGATGGACGGGAGTCGAACCCCGTGAAGCGCGGCGCGTGGGTTGCGCGCAAGATCATCGCCGAGCCGCCGGCCGACCCGCCGCCCAACGTTCCGGCGCTCAAGGAATCGAGCGCAGGGCTGACGTTGCGCCAGCGCCTGGAGCAGCATCGCAACCAGACCGGCTGCATGCAATGTCATTCCAAGATCGATCCCTGGGGCGTCGCTATGGAACAGTTCGACGCGGGGGGACGACTGAAGCTGCAGCCGGTGGATGCGAAATCCACGCTGCCGGACAAGACGCAGGTATCGGGCGCGAACGACCTGAAGCACTATCTCGCGAACGACCGTATTGACCAGGTCGCATTCAGCGTCCTGAAACATCTCGCCACGTATGCCACCGGCCGCACCCTGACGTACAACGAGCTCGCCACGCTCAAACAGGACGAAGTGAAGCTCAAGCCGGGAGGGTACCGGATGCAGGATATGGTCCGGTATATCGTGACCAGCAAAATCTTCCTCGAAAAATAGTAAAATGCAAGGCAGCCGGAGGCACATGACCCGTTCACGACTAATGGATCGACGCGCGTTCCTCAAGGGACTCGGTGGGGCGACGCTTGCCCTGCCCGTCCTCGACGCCATGGGCGCGGAAGTGACCAACCAGATCCCGCGTCGCTTGTGCGCGATCTACACCGCGAACGGCATGTCGCTGCCCAAACCCGAGAATGAACTGCCCGAATGGAGCTGGTTCCCAACCACCGGAACCGGCGGCGACTTCGTTTTCGGCAAGTCGACAGAGCCTCTCGCCCCGTACCGCAAACAGCTTAGTTTCATGGGCGGGTTGTATCATCCGAACGGCCCCAAAGCCGACCCGCACACGTGCTCCGACATGTGGCTCACGGGCGCGCCCCTGCAAAATCCCAAGCCCGGCACTTACAACACCGCCGGTATGGACCAGGTCGCCGCGCAGCACACCAAGCAGTACTGCCGGCAGCCTTCCTTGGTCCTTTCGATCGACGCGGGCACGGGCTATCTCTCGCGGACGGGCACGATTTCCTACAATCTCGACGGCCGCCCCATCCCCGCGGAGAACTGCCCCCGGCGCATATTCGACCGCCTGTTCCGCGCGGACCACACGTCGCTCAAATCCGAGCACGAGCAACTGCAGCACCGCATCAAGCTGGTCGACGCGGTGGCCGAAAGCGCGCGTTCGCTCGACAAGCAGCTCGGCAAAACCGACCGCGAGCGCATGGATCAATACCTGACGTCGCTCAACGAGGTAGAGTCGCGCCTGATCGCGTCCGAGCGCTGGATCGACATTCCGCTCAAGAAGCAGGACTACTCCCACCTGAATCTCGAGATCACCAACGAAGGCGATCCGGCCGAGTATTACCGCAACATGTTCGACCTGATCTCGCTGGCGTTCGATGCGGACATCACGCGCGTGATCACGTTCATGCTGAATCGCGAAGACGGCATGGGCATCAGCGACACGTTCCCGCTGAAGCTAGGCCTCGCAAAGACGCACCACAATCTCTCCCACGCGACCGACAAGGAAGGTCAGCTGAACTTCGCGAAGTACGACCTGTTCCTCAGCAAACAGATCGCGCATTTCCTCGGACGCCTGCAGGAATACCACGACCGGAACAGCTGCGTGCTCGACAACACGATCGTGATGTTCGGAAGCGGAGCCAGCACGACGCACAACCCGCACAACCTCCCGACGCTGATCGCGGGCGGCGCAAACATGGGCCTCAGGCACGGTACCTACTGGAAGGACGGCGAGACGCGGATGTCGAACGTCCACCTCAGCATCCTGCGCAGCCTCGGCATCGAAGAAGAATCCTTCTCGGACAGCACCGGTACCCTGACCAACTCGATCTTCAAGGCATGAGGCCGGCCCGCCGAAAATTTTTTGCCGGCTAGTCGATTTGCCGTCCGACCATTCGATGTATTCATGTGAGCGCGCGCTATCTGGCGCTCCCAAATCGAAATACAAAGGAAACACCAATGCGATTCCTCAGCATCTACAAAACAGTTGAACGCACCACCCCTCCGACGCAGGAAGAAATGGCGGCCATGGGCAAGCTGATCGAAGAGGCCATGAAGGCCGGATGGCTCCTCTCCACGGAAGGCTGCCTCCCGACAGCGATGGGAGCCAGGGTCCGGCGATCCGACGGAAAGTTGAGCGTAATTGACGGTCCCTTCGCCGAGTCCAAGGAAGTGGTCGGCGGCTTCGCGATCCTGAAGGCCAACTCGAAGGCAGAAGCGATCGAACTCGCGAAACATTTCCTCGCGCACGTAGGACAAGGCGAATGCGAACTGCGTCAGCTATACGACGCAGACATGGGCGAGTCCTGCACCAGCACAGCCGCCTGACCTTGTGGGGTAGGCTTCAGCCTGCCCAGCCGACGAAGTCGGCCGTTTCTCTCCATACGGAGCATAAGAAGTTCACGCGCCTTCCGCAACCTGAACGGTCAGCCGCAAAGCTGATCGAGCCGCGAAGCGTGCAGGATATCCAGAAGCCGGTCGACCTGGCTCGGCGAACATTTCAACCGCCGCGCCAGTTCGACCTTCTTGATTCCGGCCGCGCGCATCGCGGCATACAACTTGAATTTCGCCTCGCTCAGAGCAGGAACGTCGGTATAGAACGTCAATGCCAGTTCCAACGCCTCGGAAGCCATCGCCATAGCCTCTTCCATCGTTTCGCCCTGAGTGTGAGCTGGGACATCGGGAAAGCTAACCACGTATCCCCCGACTTCTCTATCCCGTGTGAACGTCGCTGGATACTCCATTGGACGCTCCCTCTATCGGCTCAGCCCCCAACGTCACTCGTACCGCAAAGCCTCAGTCGGATGCAGCTTCGACGCCCGGTTGGCCGGCAGCAGCCCGAACACCAGCCCGACCGCGCACGACACGCTAAACGCCACAATAATCGACAAACTCGAAATCGGAATCTGCAGACTCTCCAGAAAGAACGAAACGCTCAGGGGGATAGCAATCCCCGCGAGAATCCCAACGACGCCCCCTCCAATACTAATAATCACCGCCTCCGTCAGGAATTGCAGCAACACATCCCGCCGCGACGCCCCAACCGCCATCCGCACCCCGATCTCCCGGGTCCGCTCAGTCACCGTCACCAGCATGATGTTCATAATGCCGATGCCGGAAATCAGCAGCGCGATCGCCGAAACGACAATCAGCACGATCGTCAGCGCGAACGATATGCTCTTTGCCGCGTTGAGGATACCGGTAAGATTCTCAACTTTGTATTTAGCGCCCGCACGATGCCGCGCTTCGAGGATTTGGCCCACCAGCTTCGTAACGTTGTCGACATCCGACGCCTCGCGAACCTGCACGTAAAGCGGGTCGATGCGCTCATATTTCGAGAAATACCGCTCCACCGTAATCGGGATGACTACGGTCTCGGTATTCAGCTCCGACTGTCCGAAGCTCTCCACCTTTTCCTTGAACGTCCCGATGATAGTGAATTGCAGCCCATGGACTTGGATCAGGTTGCCGACCGCCGCGCGCTGGCTGCCGTACAGTCTCTTCGCCAGCTTTTCGGTCAGGAGCGCCACCTTCTGCCGCAACTGCACATCGCTCGAATCCAGGAAACGCCCCGCCAGCACCACCAGGTTCCGGACGGGCTTGTACGACTCGTCCGATCCAATGACCATCAGCCGCTGGACCTTGCCCTCCACGGAGATATTGTCGAAGCTCGTCTCCACACCCGTCGCGGCAACGATGCGGTCGGCAAGCTGCTGGCGCACAGCCTCCAGGTCGCTCAGCTTGATGAAATCTCCGCTGACCTCACCGGCGGCCTGCTGGCTGCCGACTTCGTACGAGGCAAAAATCATGTTCGAGCCGACCCCCTCAATCTGTTCGAGGATGTAGCTCTGGCTGGTCAGCGAGATGGTGACGACCAGGATCACCGACGCGGTGCCGATGACCATGCCCAAGCCGGTCAGGAACGACCGTACAGGATTCGAACGCAGGGACTGGATGCTGAACCGGAACGCTTCCCCGAGGTGCATCAGCTAGGAGCCGGACACCTTCCTGAGGAGCCGTTCGGCTTCGCTCTTCGGCGGATCGTCCGGAGTAAGGTTCGATGCGTTCAAGTATCGCTTCAACAATTCACGGGCGGTGTCCACATTCCGGTTCGATTTGATGTACGTAGCCGCCTCCGCAAAGTAGACCTTCGGCGCGTTCGGCGCGACCTTCTCGGCTTGGACAAACGTGCGGTCGCTTTCCTCAAAGCGGCCCTGTCGCGCCAGGAATTTCGCAAGGTCAAGCAGCCGCCCGACCTGATGCGGAGCGAGATCGGCGGCTCGCTTCAGATACTGTTCAGCAGGACCGTACTGCTTGCGTGCCTCGGCGATGCGGGCCCGGTCGTAAGCGCCTTCCGCCGGATCGCGGCGCGCGACGATTTCTGCGATCTTCTCGGCGCGATCCAGGCCGCCCCCCATAAATCCTGGTGCCTGGATGTAGAATTCGAACAGGTCGTTCACTGCTTCTGAATTGCCTGGGTCGAGTTCGACGGCCTTCTCCAGGCTGTTTCTCGATTTCGATGCCCAACCGATTGCATTCAGGGCAAATGATGTCTCCGCACGGCGACCGTACACCCGTCCGAGCCAGGCGTGGTAATCGGATTTATCGGGGGCACCGGCGACAGCCCTCTCGAGATACTCGGTCGACTTCTTATAGTCGCCAGTCATGAAGTAGCATTGACCGAGCAACTCGTGGATCGCGGCATCTTTGTCTGGAATATCGCTGAGCAGCTGAATCGCTTCCGCGTAATCTGTGTGACGATAAAGCTTGAGGGCCTTGTCGAGCGACTCAGGCGCCGCCGCAAGCATCACAACAGTGAGCGAGAGAAGAAGAACGAGCATCCGTAAAGCGGCACGCATGTACGATTCACCCCGGAAGTTAATTCCAGTATATCTAAGTGGTTCGATGATTGACATCGGCGCGAGGTTCCATTGTTCTGGGCGTGCAAGTGGGCCGGCCAATCCTGGCCGCAGCCGCCTTTTAGGCGGCTCACTGACCAGATGCGGGAGGACATCACAATGCTGATCACCAAGCGAGTCGAATTCTCTGCATCCCACGTCTGCCGGAACCCCACCCTCACCGACGAGGAAAACAGCCGCCTCTTCGGTACGGCCGCCAATCCCCACGGCCACGGCCACAACTACATCCTCGACGTTACCCTGCAAGGAGAACCTGATCCCGTGACCGGTATGGTGATGGATCTGAAGGAGTTGAAAGACATTCTCACGCACACAGTACTGGACCCCTTCGACCACCGGTTCCTGAATCACGAGGTCGCCCCCTTCGACCGCCTCATCCCCACTGCGGAGAACATCGCCGTCGAAATCTGGAACCGCCTGGCAGCGGCCCTACCCTCCGGACCCGCCAGGCTGCACAGCATTCGCCTTCACGAGACGTCCGACCTTTACGTGGAGTATTTCGGAGAGGCATGATCCAACTGACCCGGCGGTATAGGTTCTCGGCGACCCACCGCCTGCATTCCGACCGGCTAGGCGACGAAGCCAACCAAAATTTGTATGGTAAGTGCAATAATCCCTTCGGCCACGGGCATAACTATGAAGTGGAAGTTACGGTACGAGGACCGGTAGACACCCAGACCGGACGCGTTGTGGATCCGGCGGAACTGGACACCTTGGTCGAGCGCCATGTCCGGGGTGCGCTCGAGCATCGGAATTTGAATGAAGAAATCGAGGAGTTCCAACAACTTGTCCCCACAACCGAAAACCTGGGGGTGATCATCGACCGGAGGCTGCGGGCGGTCTGGGATGAAGCATTTCCCGGCGGCAAGCCCACCTTGGCGCGGATTCGCATCTATGAGACCGCCCGAAACATCTTTGAAATCTAGGACTGAAATCAGGGCATGAAATCGAAAGCGGCAGTACAAGTTATTAAGCCAAAGGCGGCAGAAACTATCGCGCCGGACATTAAACATATCCTCACGGAACTCGGTGAAGATCCGAGCCGGGAAGGACTGAAACGGACACCCGAGCGCGTTTGCAAAGCGCTGCGGTTCCTGACCAGCGGTTATCAGGCGGATGTCGAGAAGATCATCAACGGAGCCGTCTTCGAGGTGCAGTACGACGAGATGGTCCTCGTCAAGGACATCGAGTTCTTCAGCCTCTGCGAGCACCACATGCTCCCCTTCTTTGGCAAAGCCCATGTCGCCTATATCGCACGCAACAAAGTCATTGGACTGAGCAAGATCCCGCGAATTGTTGATGTATTTGCTCGGCGCCTGCAGATCCAGGAGCGGATGACGCAGCAGATTGGGCAATGCCTGGTAGACGTGCTGGATCCTCTGGGGGTCGGCGTCATCATCGAGGCACAGCATTTCTGTATGATGATGCGCGGCGTCGGCAAGCAGCACTCCGGCACAGTGACCAGCGCCATGCTGGGCGAGTTCCGCCAGAAGGAAACCCGCGATGAGTTCCTTTCACTAGTCGGCCGCAAGTAAGACAGACGATGGTTTTTCGTCGTCTGTCAGTCGAGCGAAGCTCGACCGCCCCCTATCCGCAAGATCACATTTTTCAATTGGACACGCCCCCGCACCGTCCGCTAATCTTTATCTTCAGCTGACGCCATCTCGCTTCAGCCCCGTCGCCATCCATCGCTCGTTCGGGACTCAGCAGTCCTCCACACCATCCCAGTCGAGAATCCAACTCCAACTCAGGGGAGCAACTATGCAACCGATGTGGAAGGCTGTATCCTTGTGTCTGCTGATCTGCGCCGTCGCGCACCCGCAGACGTTCCGTGGAGGCATCACCGGCGTCGTCACCGACCAATCCGGTGCCATCATCGCCTCATCCGTCGTCAAGACCGTCAACCAGGGTACCGGACTCTCCTACGCCACCATGTCCTCCACCGCTGGCGAGTTTTCCTTCACCGACCTCCCGCTCGGCGACTATTCCGTCACCATCTCCCAGCCCGGGTTCGAATCGCTGACCGTCAGGTCCGTACACGTTTCGGCCGGCGCGATCTACAACCTCCCGGTGAAACTGCGCGTGGCGCAAACGTCGTCGACCGTCGAAGTCTCGGCTGCGGCCGTCGCCGTCGAAACGACTACGGTCGCGCAGACCACCGTCGTTCCCAACAGAACCGTGCAAGACCTTCCCATCAACGGCCGGAACTTCACCCAGATGGTCGCCTTTGCGCCCGGGTTTGCCGGATACGGCGGCGGCGGCGCGATCAACGGCGCGCGCTCGGGACAGACCAATCAGCAAATCGAAGGCGTCGACAATAACGACGGCGCAAACAATTCGTCGGCGGCGAACCAGGGCGGAATCCAGAGCATCCCTGGCGTGATCATGCCGATCGACGCGCTCGAAGAGTTCTCCGTCCAGAGCCAGAGCGGTCCCGAAGTGGGCCGCGATACCGGCGCCACCGTGAACCTGATCATCAAGTCGGGGACCAATCAACTGCACGGTACCGCGTACTACTACAACCGGAACGAGTTTTTCGCCGCGGCATCGCCCTTCTCCACGCCCGGATCGAAAGCCAGCGAATTCCGCAATCAACACTTCGGCTTTTCGTTCGGAGGCCCGATCATTAAGGACAAGACCTTCTACTTCGGAACATTCGAAGAGCAGAAATTCATCATCGGTCAGGCGACCTATTCGACCGAGCCTTCGTATGCCTACCAGGCAGCTGCCAGGACTCTGCTGGGCCAATTCAACATCCCGGTAAACCCGGTATCGCAAGGCCTGCTGAACTTGCTGTGGCCGGCGAACGTGCTGAACGGTCCCGCCTCGGCGAACAACTACTACGCCACTACGCCCGAGACCGGATACAGCCACAACGGCATTCTCAAACTCGACCACAGCTTCAGCGAGAAGAACCGGCTCTCCGCGCGCTGGTACATCGGACAGGGCAGCCAGACGGCGCCCCTGAGCAGCTTCGTCCCGTATTATTACCAGGTCGGACCGATGCACGTGCATAATATCGCTGTGGTGCTGAATTCGACGCCGTCGCCGCGCATCACCAACCAGGTGCTGCTGGGCGTCAATTATTTCCATCAGGCGTTCCACGACGCATACACGGGCATCAATCCGGCGTCGGCGGGCTTTGTGACGGGCGTCACCGGACCGTACCTGCAAGGTGCGCCGAACATCGCCATCAGCGGATTCGACGCGACCGGTCTAAGTCCGGTATCAGGGCGCCAGGATTACACCGGCCACGTGATGGACACGGTGTCGATCGTCGCCGGCAAACACCAGCTGCGCTTGGGTGGAGAGTATCGCCGCACCGCCTTCTTCGAGATCGGAGCCGGCGCCGGCAACAACTGGGGCGGCCGCGGAAACTTCACTTTCAACGGACAGGTCGGGCCGTGGTCAAGCCTGCTCAGCAAGGCCGGCCAGGATACGAACGTGGTGGCGCTCGCCGACTTCCTCGCAGGCGACGTTTATAATTCCACCATCGAAGCGGGCAACGTGAATCGCAACGTGCACTACGACGGATTCGACGGCTTCGCCCAGGATACCTGGCAGATCACGCGCAAGCTGAACGTCAACCTCGGACTGCGTTGGGATGCGCTTACGCCTCTCAAAGACGACCAAAAGGATCTGTCTATTTTCAATCCTGCGGTAGCCGGCGGTCTCGCGGTAGCGGGCCAGCAGATCCCGCAGATTTATCCGACCGATTGGAAGATGTTCAGCCCGCGCATCGGAGTAGCATACGAAGCCAAGGAAGGGCTCGTGTTCCGTGCCGGCTACGGCCTCTACTGGGACACACCGTCGGGCAACACGTTCCTGGCAAGCAGTTCCTCGAACGGCGGCGCCATCGGCGTCGATGCGAATCCGGCAGGTTCCTCGCCCGTTTACGCGATCTCGCGGGCCAATTACACCATCGCTTCGGGGCAGCCCATCTTTCCGACCAGCCTGGCGATCGCCGGCACCAATATCTTCGGACTGTACTCTGTCAACCAGGACTTCGCGCCCGGTTACGTGATGAACTTCAACTTCAATATTGAGAAGAGCCTCGGCTCCAACGCGATTCTGCAGGTCGGTTACGTCGGATCGCAGGGCCGTCACCTGGCGCTCTTCGAGGACATCAACCAGCCGGCGTTAGGCAGCAGTTTCATCAAAGGAACGAACGCGGCGGGCTTCACCTACCTGCAGCAGAGCCGCCCCTATTATTCGCAATTTCCGAATTTCGGCACAATTAACCAGTTGACCAACGGAGGAACGTCGAATTACAACTCGCTGCAGATTGTCGTACGGACGCGCGCGTGGCACGGGCTGATTTCGCAGTACTCCTACACGTGGGCGCACAACCTGGAAGAACTGCCCAGCGCGGGGCTGCCGCAGGACAGCACCAATTTCATGGGCGACTACGGCAACGCCTCGTACGATATCCGCCACGCGTTCAAAGGATACTTTATCTACGACATTCCGGGCCTGAAGACCGGTCCGAAGTGGCTGACGCATGGCTGGCAGGCGAACAGCAACCTGTACCTGCGCACCGGGCGGCCCGTAGTGATCAAGGCGTCGTCGGGCACCAGCGGAACGCTCGAAGGGACCGAGCGCGCCAACATCGTCGGCGACCCGTTCGCGGGTCTGACGCACGACTTCGTGACCGGGCAGTCGCTGCGCTGGTTCAATCCGGCAGCGTTCGTCAATCCGGCAAACGGAGCGTGGGGATCGATGCAGAAGGATTCGGTGTTCGGACCGGGATTCGTGAGCATGGATTTTTCCATCTTCCGCACATTCGCGATCAAAGAACGGTTGAAAATCCAGTTCCGGGCGGAGATGTTCAACCTGTTTAATCGAGTGAATATGGCGCAGCCCAGCGCGAAAGTGGGAAGCTCGCTAGGCCTGATCGGGTCGACAATCGGAGCCTCGAGCGGTCAGCCGGGCATCGGTCCGGGCGAACCATTCAATATGCAACTTGCAATGAAGGTAGTATTCTGATGAGCCTTTGTAGGATAGGCCATCGTTTTTCGTGGCCTGTCCAGCCGAGCGAAGCTCGGCCGCATCCGCCCAGTGAAGGAGCAATTCGAATGCGATCTATTGTTATTCCCACTCTAGCCATCCTCATCGCCACGACCTGCGACGCCGCCGGCCTGTCAGGTGAATGGATCGCAGAGATCACCTCACCCTTGTCAGAGCCCCAGTACGCGCGCGTAGTCCTGACGTCGGACGCAGGCAAACTCACCGGCACCTGGGGTGATGCGCGAATCGAAGGCACCACCACTCCCGCCTCGCTCAAGCTCACCTTGACGAGCGCTTCCGGATCCCCCATGGGCACCCTGACCGCAACGCCCAAAGGAGACGAATTCGCAGGCACCGGCACCCTCGCGATCGCGCGTCGATTCGGCGGAGGCGCACGCAACGCCGCCGAGCCGCAGAAAGTCACATTCAAACTGTGCAAGCCCCCCGCGGCGCCCGCGAATCCGAAGACGTGGCAGTTCGAGCCGAAGCAATTCTATCCCTACTATTCGGCGAAGAACCCGCCGGCGCTCCACATCTTCCCCGGCGACACCGTGCGCACCTGGACCGTCGATGCCGGCGGCCTCAGTCCGAAGATGGAACGCTTGGCCCGCGGCGCGGACGCGGTCACCGGACCTTTCTACGTCGAAGGCGCGCTCCCCGGCGACACGCTCGTAGTGAAGCTCAACAAGGTCCGGATCAATCGCGAGCAGGCGCGGCAGGGCAGCCGAATCAATGCACACGCAGTGACCGCCGCGTACACCGCATCGGCCGACTACCAGAACGACTTCAACAGCGAATGGATTCTCGACAAAGAGAAACTTATCGCGCACATGGCGCATCCGACCGAGCGCATGAAAAACTTCACCGTTCCCATCAAGCCAATGATCGGCTGCCTCGCAGTCGCACCGCAGGGCGACGAAGTGTATCGCGGAACCGACCTCGGCAACTTCGGCGGAAACATGGACTACAACGGCAACGGCGAAGGCACGACGCTCTACTTTCCCGTGTTTCATCCAGGAGGCCTGTTCATGCTCGGGGACGCTCATGCGGCCATGGGAGATGGCGAATTGACCGGCAGCGCCCTCGAGACGTCGATGGACGTCGAGTTCACAGTGAACGTCATCAAAGGATTCGCCACCGTCGCCCCGCGAGCGGAGGATAGTGATTATCTGATTTCGTTCGGTATTGCCGGATCCGTACCGGAAGCGCTGCAGAATGCCACGACGCAGCTCATCGGTTGGCTGAAGAAGGATTATCGACTGAACGACAACGAGGTCGCGGTCCTGCTGGGAGCTGTTTTGAAGTACGAGATCACGGAACTGGTGGACCCCAAGTTCAACGTCGTAGCGAAAGTACCCAAAACCGCGGTGGCACAACTAAGGTAAGACAGACGATCGTTTTTTGTCGTCTGTCAGTCGAGCGCAGCTCGACGAAATCGAGCGGAGCTCGGTCGAATGCGTTAGTAATGGAGTTGGAGGGTTCCATGGAAAAACGCAAGATCGGCTCGCTCGACGTCACAGTCGCGGGGCTGGGCTGCAACAACTTCGGATGGCGCATCGACGCCCAGGCCACCAAAACAGTTGTGGACGCGGCGATCGACGCCGGCATCAACTTCTTCGACACCGCCGACATCTACGACACCGGCCACAGCGAGGAGTTCCTGGGGCAAGCTCTGGGCAGCCGGCGCAAGAGTGTCCTCATTGCCACCAAATTCGGCATGAAGATGGCCGACGGCAAGGAGGGCGCACGTCCCGAGTACATTCGACAAGCCGCGGAAGACAGCTTGCGGCGCCTCGGCACGGATTACATCGACCTGTACCAGTTGCATCGTCCCGATCCGAAAGTGCCGGTCGCCGATACATTGGGCGCGCTCAATGAGCTGGTAAAAGCGGGCAAGGTGCGCGAAATCGGATCCTCGAACTTCACATCGGCTCAGATCCGCGAGGCGGATGCGATCGTCCGTCCCGGAGCGGCGCGCTTCGCCAGCGTGCAGAACAACTACAGCATGCTGCACCGCGAACCCGAGGAGGAGGGAGTAATCGCCGAATGCCGCCGATTGGGAATCGCGCTGCTGCCCTATTTCCCCCTGGCGAACGGCCTGCTGACGGGCAAGTATCGTCCGGGGCAGCCGATGCCGAAGGGCAGCCGCGGCGATGCCGGTTGGGGACCAAAGTCTTCACCGAGGCGAACCTCGCGACCGTCGGGAAACTGACGTCCTTCGCAGAGTCGCGCGGCCACACCCTCCTCGAACTGGCGTTCGCCTGGCTCCTGGCCCAACCGACCGTCGCTTCGGTGATAGCCGGAGCGTCGAAGCCGGATCAGGTGCGGTCGAATGCATCGGCAGTCGGGTGGAAATTGAAAACCGCGGATCTGCAGGAAGTAGATCGGGTGCTGGGACGCGTCCAGGCGGCCTAGAAACGAAACCCGTGTGGGGTCAGGCCTTCTGGCCTGCCGCCAGGCTTCTGCCCGGCGTCGGGCTAATAAAACTAGAGCCGCCTGCTTGGGCGCAGGGGGGTCGGGCGTTCAAATCGCCCCGCCCCCGACCAAACGGTTGTCGCGCGGAAAGATGGCAGAAGCATGGCCTCGACGCGAACCCTTGGAAAATTCGCCAAGGCAACCGGGACAAGCCTCAAAATCAGCTTCGAGCCGGAACGGGCGCGGGCTGAGATCCGCCGCCCACGCGATCGAGGATTGAGACCAGGCGATCAACTGTGATCGTGCCGAGGTCTGCGTTCCGGATACGAGAAAAGTCCGCCGCCGTGAACCCGGTGCGGGCCTGCGCCTCCGGGATTGTTAGCTCTTCGCGATCCAGTGCTTTGATGATTTCAGCGGCCAGTAATGCTTTCAGTTGTTCCAGGTCGGCGTTCTCACGACCGAGGTCACGAAATACGTTCCCGCTGCCGCGAACTACGTCCAGCTTTTCAGCGTCCATTCGAGTGCCTCCTACCTGTGAACGATAAGATCCGGGCGGTTCCTAAGCGATCAGCGCGCTCATGCACGCTTGCGACGAGTCGGCTTGGCTTCCGCTTCGGCAATTCCGGATAGGACTACGGGTGCACGGTCAGGAAATTCAGCCACGAGTGAGAGGTTCCCGCCCATCACCTGGACGGTCTTGCGCAGGGTGGAAAGCAGGATATCGCTGCGCTTCTCAAGGCGCGAAACACTGTCCTGGGTGATGCCAAGGGCCTTTGCCACGCTTACCTGTGTAAGTTTCCGCGCGCGCCGGAGTTCCTGTAGGGTCATCTCCTCCGCGATCAGTTCTGCCGTGCGCGCCTCGACCTTCTTGCGCTGCGCGGTACTAAGCGTGCGGATGATGTCGTTCACATTTTTGGACATGGCTACTTCCTTTCCTTCTTTAACCGGGCAAGATGGGCGTCAAACCGGTCGTCCGCTTTAGCGATCAGTTGTTTGTAGAACCGCTTCTCGCCGCCGCCAGATTTGTCGCCCGCGACAAGGAGAATGGCCTTGCGCTTGGTGTCAAAGGCGAAAGCGACGCGCCACTCACCATCCGCCGCGCTGAAGCGGAGCTCTTTCATATTGGCGCGACGGGAATCGTTCAACGTATCGACGCGCGGACGCCCTAACTGGGGCCGAATTGCTGTAAAAGCCGGGCATGGGCAAGGATTTCGGTTCGCACATCCTCCGGCAGTTCCGTGAACTCCGGTTCAAACTCGTCGGCGATTTCGACGTCCCATCGCACTGTTCTATTATGGCATAGAAGACATATGAACTTAAGGTCATATCGCGTCTGAGATCAGAATTGCGATTGGAGCCCGCATTCACATGCAGATTCGTGGAGGGTGCTTGTAGAGGTGCCGCTCAGCCGTAAATGTTCCACGGATCTGTTGGCCTGTGAAATCGATCTCGTATTTGCCCGCGATGTGATGGCCATCAGGCGTAATTTCGTTATCTAACCGAACTCTCCCGTGCGCCAGAACTTCGCACTTCCCCTCCGCGATGCACCCATTGCGATACACCTTAACGTCCCTCCACCCCTCCCTCGCCACATAGGGAACGCCTGGAAACCCTGTATACATGAACAAGAGCAGTTTTCTTGGTGCGGGTGCACCGTCAACTTTCGTCAAAAATAGCCCTACGCCGTCGCAGTACACCTCAAAACGGCCGCTTGCACCGTCGCTGGACTGGCCATTCACGGCAGCGAGAAGCAGCAGGACGACTGAGGCGAGGCGCACCGTAAGCTGCGAGATTCTCATAGGACGAGTGTAACTTCATTCGCCCTCACTCCCCTGCTTTCTCACTGTGCCAAAACTGTGCCCGAACCCGATCCGTTCCGTCCCATGAACTTGCTCTTAGAGCGAAAGCAGGTTCCCCAGATTGTCGTAGCCATTGGGAATTCCCGAAAAACGATAGACCGCCTGCAACCGATTTCGCTCCCTTGGTAGCAGGCGGCCCTTCGTACGTCACTCGCGCGACACGTCAGAACGTCAACTTCGCGGTAATTTGCAGAATGCGTGCGTTGCTCGCGAAGTTCTGGTCCGGTTGGTTGAAGATCGCGCTCCGGATGTCGGTATAGCCCGTCAGTCCATTCGTATTCACCCGCGCCGTATCGTTGATCGAACCGGGGATGTACTGCGGGTGATTCAGCAGGTTGAAGGCTTGAGCCATGATCTGGAACTTGTAGCGCTCGCTGAAGTCGAAACGCTTCGTCAGGCTCATATCGATGTTGTTGATCGGGCGCGTCGGCTCGGTGTTCCGTCCGGCGTTGGCAAAGGCGCCTTGAGCGGCCTGGATGTAGCGGGCCGTGGCGCTATTCGCGACCCACGCGACCACGTTGTTCACGCTCGCCGCCGCCGCGGTGTTCAGGATCTTATTCCCGTTGCGATCGAGCCCATAGACGGTGGTCGCGGTTCCGGCAAGTCCGTTCGGGTTGATGATCGTGCGATACAGCGATCCGCTGTCACCGTTGAAGTTGCCGTTGATGCCGCTGTACACCGTGAAGTACTGCGGCGATTCATAGGTGTACACCGGAGTCAGTTGCCAGTTGCCGACGATGTTCTTCGCCAGCCAGCTGTGGCTGTTCTTGAAACAGGGAACGTCGTAGATCGCCGACAGCGTGATGCGGTTGCGGCGATCGAGAGCGGAGGTGGACTTTTCCGGCCCGAGATTCCCGAAGTCCTGCACGCGACGCTGGCTGAGCGCACTCGTCGCGAGCGTGGCCGTGGAGTTGTCGATATTATGACTCCACGTATATGCAGCCAGGAACTGCAGGCCGTTGGAGAAGCGCCGCTTTATCTGCAGCGCGAGGCCCTGATAGGCGGACCAGCCTTGTGGCGTGTAAGTCGTGATCGGCTGAGTGAATCCGGCGGCAATCCACTGCGGATCAATCCAGACACCATTCGCCGCAACGTTGCCGTTCGCTGCGCTGGGGCGGAGGTTTCCCACCGTATAAGGCAGCGATGCGAGCACGGCAGCACTCGGCGCGGTGAGGAATGTCGGGATGTTGCGCTGCGCATTCACCGTCGGATGCAGCCGGTCGTACTGCTGCTGGATCAGCTGATGAACGCCGCGCGTGCCGATATAGCGGGCTTCGAAAGTATAGTCCCGATGGATGACGCGCTCCATCGCGCCGGTCCAGGAGAGCGAATACGGAAGAACCTGGTCGAGCAGGTAATATGACGTGGCGGCGCGCGCCTGCGCGGCGTTGAGCACGCCGGGTTGATATTTCGCGGCGTTGATGCCGCCGTTGGCCAGGAAGTTGGTTCCGGTGACGCCCTGCAGATTGACGGCCGTGGTGAATTGCGGCGGAGGGCTGTTCAGAGGAAGGTTGTCATAGATGATATCGGTCGAGCGGCTGAACCCGGCGCGGAACACCGTATTGCCGTTGAGGTTCGGCGTATATGCCATTCCGATGCGCGGTCCCCAACCCTTCGTATCGGAGTTTGGCGACCGGAAATCGACCAGGCCGGGAACGCTGGCAATTGCGTTCAGCTTCTGCTGACGTGCGCCGAGCGGCACGCCGGTGTGTTCGTAGCGCAGGCCGGCGTCGACCGTCAGGCGCGGCGTGACACGGAAGGTGTCCTGGATGAAAAAGTATTGCGCGAGGTTGTCGCCGTAGAAAACCGGATCGCCGACGCTGCGCTGATTGACAAGGTCGGGATACACGTCGGTGAGGTACATGGCGAGGCTGCTGTACTGGTAGTCGCCGCGCACACGCTGTGTGAAATGCGTCCCGGAGATGAAGTCGCGCCATTCAAATCCGGTCTTGATGGTGTGCTTGCCCTTGGTCCAGGTGAACGTATCGGACACCTGGTAGGCGTTCCGGATGCTGCCCTGAGGGTAATTGGGGTTGGGACCAATCTGCAGGTTCAGATCGTTGAAGAAGAGGTTCGGTAAAGCGTCGAGTCCGGGGAACTTCTGGTCGCCGACCGGGTAGGACGAATTCTGGCGGTTGTAGCCGAGGCGGATCTCATTCACGACGTTCGCAGTGAACGAGTGATACTCGGTCAAGGAAGCCAGGTAATAACGTCCCGGCACCGGCGTATAGAAAACCGGCAGGCTCACAGACGTCGTGTTGATGCTCTCCAGACGGTTGTAGATGAAGCGCCCGCGAATCTGGTCCTTCTCCGAAATGTTGTAGTCGGAGCTGGCAACGCCGTAGTACCAATTGGTGAAAGACGGACCGACAGCCGGGACGATACCGGTCGGCACCGTAACGTTGCCAATCGTCACGTTCGGCGCGCCCGAAGTGACGGCGGGAGCAAAGGCGTACGTCTTTGCCACGTTGAGGTTGTTCTGGCTGACCCCGGGTGCGCCGGCCAGCGTGCTCCATCCGGCCGTGGTGGGTGCATAGAAAGTTGCGGACGCAGTGCTCGCTTGTCCCAGCGGGTTGTACTCGAAGCCGAGGAAGAAGAACCATTTGTCCTTCCTGATCGGACCGCCGCCCGTCATGCCGAGATGGTTCTGGTCGTAGCGCGGATTGCTGTAGACCTTCTTGTTCGCATAGGACTGGTCGATTGCATTCAAATCCCGGTTGCGCAGGTATTCATACAACGACGCGTGGTAGGAGTTGCCTCCGCTACGCACCACCGTGTTGAACTGACCACCGGACGAATGTCCGTATTCCGCCCGGAACTGATTCTGCAGCAGCGTGAACTCCGCAACGGTCTCGTTCGGGACGTAGACAATCGGTCCGGTTACGGACTTGTCGTTATTGTCCACGCCGTCGATGGTGAAGCTGTTGTTGGTGGGACGCTGTCCCCCGACCGACGGGCCTGCTCCGTATCCCGTGCCGCCGCTGCTGGCGACACCGCCCTGCAGCAACGATAGATTGATGACGCCATTTCCCGTAGCGGCCATCGGAATATCCTGCGCCTGCTTCTCGGTAAAGCTGTTCTGGATTTGCGCGGTCGTCGTGTCGATGACCGTGGCTGCTTCGGACACTTCAACCACCGTCGTGACGTTGCCGACCTGTAGAGTCAGATTCAGCGTCACTGTTTTGTTGAGGTCGATTTGTACATTCTTGACATCGACGGTGGTGAATCCTTTGGCTGTCGCGGAGACGGAATAGGTTCCTACCAGCAGATTAGCGATGCGGTATTCACCGCCCGAATTCGCCGTGGAAACTGTTCTTGTATTATTCGCGTTGTTGGTTGCCGTTACCGTTGCGGCGGGTACCACCGCACCGGATGCATCCTTGACAATGCCGACGAGATCGCCGCTGATGGCCTGGCCGAACGCCGCCGGCAGGCCTGACAGGGCGAGCAGCACGACGGCTGCAGCGAGTTTGCACCAGTTAGGGTTCATTGGAAAGACTCCCGAGGCTAAGTACAAGTGTATTGCAAGTACGTTAACAGTAGCAATACATGTGCTTACTAAGTATTGGTGCGATACAGACACCTCGCCTGTGTGGTGTTAGCCGTAGGACAGACTTCAGTCTGTCCACCTGGTCACGCTCAGCGGCCCGCAGCTATGGTACAAATAGTGCCTAACGCATGCCTGACAAATACCTGTACGAAGAATTCACCTGGCCCGAAATTCGCGAAGCTGTGGCGCAGAACCGAGTGGCCGTGCTGCCGGTCGGCACGATCGAACAACATGGACCCCACTTGCCCCTGGTCACCGACGTCCTCACCGCTACCGAAATGTCGCGGCGGGCAGTGATGCAGATCCCCGGCGAAGCCGTGCTCATGCCCTCGGTGTTCTACGCATTCAACGAGCATCACCTCGATTTCCCCGGCACCATCGCCGTGCGCGGCGAGACCTTCATCAACTATGTGACCGACATCGGACGCAGCCTCGCGCACCACGGCTTTCGCAAGATTCTGCTGGTGAACGGACACGGCAGCAACGTCCCCTTCCTCGACATCGCCGCCCGCAACATCACCAACGAATCGCCCGCCATCTGCGCCATGGCCCCCTGGTGGAGCCTGGTCCCCAAAACGCTATTCAAGGAATTGCGCGAATCGGAATTCCCGGGCGGCATGGCGCATGGCTGCGAACTGGAGACCTCGGTACTGCTCTATCTCCGCGGCGATCTGGTCCAGATGGACAAGGCCGCGCGCGATATCCCCGTCGAGCGCTCGGAATTCTTCTATTGGGATCTCCAGTCGCCCTCGCCTATCTTCTTCCAGGAATTCTTCAGCCGCTATTCGCGCACCGGCACTCTCGGCGACCCGACCAAAGCATCCGCCCAAAAAGGAGAGCTGTTCGTCGCGGCGGTCGTCGAGACGATGGTCCGCCTGATTCGCGAACTGCGCTCGAAGGAAATTGCCCCCCGCGTCGACCACCACTGAAGAACTGCGTTGCACCGTAGGACAGGTCATCGTTTTGTGTGGCCTGTCCAGTCGAGCGAAGCTCGAGCGAAGCTCGACCAGCAATTCGTAACCATTTTTGATAAGATTCGCCGCTATGAAAGCTGTCTGCGCGATAGCCCTCTTCGCATCCACGTTGCTGGCACAAGCTCCACCACCGACCACCCTGTGGGCGCCGAAACCAGATAAAACGCCCAACTACATTCCTCCCCACAAACCTCTCACCAAGCTCGCCGACGTCAAGGCCGCGCATGCCGGCAAACCGAACTGGAAGCAGCTCGTGGTCGACGACAACGTACTGCGCGGCGAATGGATCTCCTCAGCGCCCGGCACGAAAGTGCCGAAGTGCCTCCATCCCGACACCCGCACCTTCTGGATCATCCAGGAAGGGCAGATCCGTTTCGATATCGAGGGGCAGCAGCCGTTCACCGCGTCAAAAGGCTGGATCGTGCAGGTTCCCATGCAGACGTTCTTCTCGATGGAAACGGTCGGCGACCAGCCATCCCTTCGTTGGGAGGTGAATATCGGGCATGCGCACACGCTGTACGCCGAACAAAAAGACACGCCGCCGATGGAAGGCTACCACTGGATGCCGGTCACCATGGCGCGCAAACCCGGCATCTACCAGCACGAGAACAAGCCATATCGTACTTATGACGAATTGGCCAAACTCAATGAAGAGCACCGAGCACCTGCGCACGTGGTACAGGACGATCGCGGCGTCGGCAACTTTCTTTACGGCTACGCGAAGAATCTGCCGCCCATCAACGAAGCGGATAACGGCCATTACCATCCGGAGAGCTGTGAATTCTGGCTGATCATGTCGGGACAGATCCGCTACAAGATCGAAGGCCAGGGGACGTTGATCGCCAATGAAGGCGACGTGGTTTACGTCCCGCCGTTCACCTTCCATGCCCCAAGATGGTACAGCGACGGCGCGTCCTGCCGCTTCGCAATGAACGGGTATCCGGACATCGCGCATCTGTTCGAGGCGAAGAAGAAGTAGACTTCGACGAATCCAAGGTGACCGAAACTCCCGGAAGCACCAGCGAAAGGAGAGCGCGACCGCGAACCAAACTCGAGACCGATAACTGATGACTGATAACTGAAAACTGATAACTGCCCCCTCCCAAAAGAAAATGCCCCGGGCAACTCTTACGAGCTACCCGGGGACTCAAGGAGAAGAGATACCAGGGGACGAGGAAGTGGCTTAGAATATGATGCGCGCCGCGACCTGAACGGTGCGGGCATTTTGACTAACTTGCGTATACTGCCCGAAAGCGGCAGAAGTGATCGCCGGACCGTTGCTGGCGCCCGCAACCGTCTGGAATGCGTGATTGTTGAAGATGTTGTAAAACTCTCCGCGAATCTGGAAGTTGACCTTCTCGGCGAAGTGGAAGTTCTTGTAGACGTTCCAATCGAACTGCTTCTGTCCGTTGATGCGCAGGACGTTGCGTCCCATGTTTCCGTAACCGCCGAGAAACGGCTGCGTCAGTCCGAGGCTCTGGGCGTACGTGCTGACGGGCACCCCGTTCACCACTGACGTACCAGATGGGGAGCCCGGCGAACCCGCCGGCCGGGGATTCCAGCTGCTGAGCGGCACGGTGACGTTCGGCCGGTCGTACGCGACGGTTTGTGCACCCAGGTACGCGAGCGGATCGCTAAATCCACCCAGTGCGGCCGGGAAGGAACCGGCATAAAGCGTGATCGGAAAGCCCGAGCGGATCGAACTGATGCCCGCAAACGACCAGCCGCCGAGCACGCCCCTCACAACGCGACTGGAGGAATGGAGGAAAAACGGCAGTTCCCAGGTGTGCGTCACCGACAGCACGTGCCGCAGGTCGAACGTGCTGGAGGCGCGATTGTTGTGATTGTCGTTCGGCGTCTCCTGCGCGCTGTTGTCGTTGGCCAGGACATTCAGCACGTCGGAGCTGTCATCGATCGAATGCGCCCAACTGTAAGCGAGATTGGCGAAGAAATGCTTGGCGAACCGCTTCTGCACTTCGAGTTGGAACGAGTGGTACCCTGACTGCCCCGAGCTCTCCACGTAGTTGATTGCGTTGTAGCGCGGATCGTAGCGGTTGCTGAAGCTGGTCGTCGTATTCCCGTTCAGGCCGGCGAACGCGCTGGTGAACTGGCTGAGGCGCGCCTGTTCATCCGCTAAGCTGGTCGCCGGCGCGGGCTGAGCCAGCAGGAAGTTGATCGGTCGCGTGCGGGGCAGATACGTGCCCTTGGTTCCGACGTAGGTCGCCTTCACAACCATATTGTTCATGAGTTGCCGCTCGATGCCGAAGCTCCACTGCTGCACCTGGGCGTTGCGCAAATTCTGAGCAATTGCGGGACTGATCGACCCGAAGTTCTTGAACGAAGTGCTCAACGAGCCGACCGCCGCGTTGGTCTGCTTCTGGATGTCCGCAGTACCCGCCCAGAGATTGGCGAGAGTGTTGCCGCCGGTAAAGTTGGCCGTTCCGCTGAGGGTGGCCGAGTAAATGAGTGGCGGCAGGAAACGCTGATTGGTGATCGGGTTCAGGAAGACGAAATCGTACGCGATGCCGTAGCCGCCCCGGACCACGGTCTTCTGGTCGCCGAGCGGCGACCACGCGAAGCCCACACGCGGGCCCCAATTGTTGTTGCTGTTGAAGGAGGGCTTGCCGGTCTCGAGCAGTCCGAAAATTCCCGACCCGGCGACTCCGATTGGGGAGTGGTTATCGAGGTTCAGATTGGAGATCCTGCCATTCGCCTCAGTAGGCCCGCCGGCCCACTCGTAGCGCACACCCAGGTTGACAGTGAGTTTGCGGGTGACCTTCCAGTCGTCCTGCACGAACGCGAACTTGTTCTCCACCCGGTTGGCACGCACGGAATTGCCGAAACTTTGCGTGTAGGTGGTGAGTTGGCCGGCGGCGAACGCCGCGAAATTGGCGAACGTCAACGTGCCGCGGATGTTGCTGTCGAAAATCGAGTCCGCTTCCAGGTGGTACCATTCAAACCCCATCTTGATGTTGTGACGCCCGCGGGTCAGGGTGAAATTGTCCGTGTATTGGAAAGTGCGCTGCTCGCGTCCCTGCGGCAGAATGTTGGAGACACCGATACTGGTAACGCCGCCGTCGGAGAAACTGATCTGCGGTCCAAAGGCGTAAGGCGTCTGGATGGGGAAGCTCGGTTTACTCTGGCCGAAGCCGAAGCGAAACTCATTCACCGCATTGGCGCCGAACAGGTGCGTTTCGGCCAGGGTGGCCTGCCGCGGGTGATTGGCGCTCGCCGCGCCGAAAAACGGCAGGTTGCTGTTGATGAACGTGTTTCCCGCGGAGTTGGCCAGGGAGTTGAACACCGCGTAGCGGGCCCACAGAGTGTCGTTCTTGCCGAGTACCAGGTCGCCGCGATAGCCCTGTTGCCAGGTATCTGTTGCGGCTGGCGCGCTTTCGCTGAGATTCCCCGTCGGCGAGGACGGCAAACCGTATTGCTTGGCGATGGCCGAAGCGGTCGGATCCGTAATGCTCGCAAGTTGCGCGGGGGTCGGTACATTCGCGATTCTGGGTGCGCTGACCCCGCGCTGCTTGAATCCTTCGTAGTCCACATGCCAGAAGGCCTTATTGCGGCCATCGAAGACGTGCGGAATCAGCGCCGGTCCACCGACTTCGAAACCGTAGGTATTGATCTTGGAGATGCTGGCCTTACCGGTGGTGTCGAAGAATGCGCGCGCATTGAGATCGCTATTCTGCAGGTACTCATAGAGTTCGCCGTGAAGTCCGTTAGTACCGCCCTTAGTGATGTACATGACCTGTGCGCTGGCGTTCCGGCCGTATTCCGCGCTGAAGTTATTGGTGATGATCTTGACTTCCTTGATAGACGAAAAGTTCAGAGGACCAAGGGCGCCGCCTGTGCCGGTGACGCTGACGTCAGTCGATGTGATGCCATCGACGGTGATGTTGTTCCCACGTCCCCGGCCGCCGTTAGAGTTGAAACTGCCCGAACTGAGGAAGGGATTGTTCTGCGACACCGGCGCCACCCCCGGCACGCCCAACACGAAGTTATTCGGGTTACGGTTGACTGGAACTTCCTGAATCGCCTGGCCTGTAATCGAGGTCTGCAACTGCGACGTCTCCGTGTCCAACTGCGCAACCGCCGAGTTCACTTCGATCACCTGATTCACCGTCCCGACTTCGAGCTTGAACGCTACCCCCGTGGGTTCGCCTGTCCTTACCATCGCCTGGGCCTCAGACGCCGCAAACCCGGGCGCCTCAGCCTTGACCGAATAAGTACCGATAGTTAGCAGATCGAAGTTGAACTCGCCCTGGCCCGTAACATCCTGGCTTCGCACCGCGTGAGTTTCAAGGTTGGTTAACGTGACTTTCGCTCTGCCAATGGCGGCCCCGCTGCTGTCGGATACCGTGCCTCGGATCGAGCCGGTGATCTGTGCCATGAGGGTAGAGGTGCCGGTGAATGCAAGTAAGGCACCTAAATAGACCAATAGTCTATAGGTCATAGGATGCGTTTGGATTCCTCTCTTCAGTGGCTAAGCGTTGCCTCAGCTTAGCGATATCCCGTTTTGATGTGTGCGCGACGGAGCAATCTGACTGCCAATTAGACCTACGATATCGTTGGTTAGACACATAAGGAGTTAAGCCGGGAACAGGGCGCGAGTCAGTTGTCTAAGCTACCAAAAACGGGAGAATTCATTGCTGGCGTCCCCAAATGTGGGAGCGCTTGCACCTGGCGATCAGATGGTGGGGCACGTGTGCTGGTTCATCGTGAAATGGAGAGCGGCGCTCCGTGCTAGCGAGTATATAGCTGGGAAGGCGCGTTTGGACGCCGCCCAATGTCGCTCCGCGGGGCAAGCCTCGCTGCTGAAACTGCAACTGGTTTCAAAAAGGAGATCGGGTTGGCTGGTGCCCCCGGGATTGATGCCCCATTTGACGCAAACGAGACTGGCTACGAAAGGAATCAATCACCACTAGATAGCGCAGGCTGCGGCGCCCGGCGGAGAGTTTTGGTAAACGCTGGGCGACAAGGGAGTAGTATTCTTACGAAGTGACACAACTTGGAAACGATGTTTCTGAGCTTGCCAAAAAGCACCGCGGACACACCGCCGGGTGACCAATTTGGGCTTCCCTTACATGGCACCCCCGTTAACTGGAGCGCGGCGCTTCCGTCCGCACCTTCCATCCAGATCTTGTGGCCCGCTGCGGTTGGAAACGAACACGACTAGTGCCTTGACCTGCAGAATAGATTCCCTAACTGACAGCATCGCGTTGGTTGTGGGGCGGGCAATCTTGCCCGCAGCCGCCTTTCAGGCGGCTTGCCGACACCTCGATCACGCTGGTGCCTGGAAAAACTCCGGTCAGATTGTGGCATCTTTTTACGCGGTCAGGATATTAGCCGGCTATCCCATGAGAACTTGTTGCCCGAATCCACAATGCTGGAAGAGGCCGGCTGCGTGAACTGACCCGCAATTTCACGGACTGATCTGTGGTTCAAGCGAGTTGAGCGGCCAGCCAAGTCTTGGCGAAATCCCAATCCCGCTTCAATGTCGCAACTGAGATTCCGAGCACATTCGCGGCTTCCGATTCGGTAAAACCAGCGAAGTACCGCAACTCGACCACTTTCACTGCACGCGGATCGAGCTCTTCCAATCGGGTCAGCGCCTCATTCAACGCGAGAAGGCGCGCATCAAATGCAGCCATTCCCCCGCCATCCGCATCCAGAAGCGAGAACTTGACGGCATCTCCTCCCCGCTTCTCGCTATTCGACCGCCGCGCATGATCCACCAGCACCCGCCGCAACTGCTGTGCAGCGACTGCGAAGAAATGCTCGCGATCCTTCAATTCGACCGAGCCGGGGCGAAAAATGCGGATGTAGGCCTCATGGAGTAACGCCGTCGTCTGTAACGTGTGCTCGCCACGTTCACTTCGCATGGCTCGGGCTGCCAGCCGGTGCAAATCGCCATAAACCAGCTCGGCCAGTTCATTCGCGGCCGCGGCGTCTCCGCACCGCCACCGGGCGAGCAGAGCTGTGATATCGTTCGCTTCGCGGCCTTGCATAGGACAAGTATGAGCTAATTCCCCGGCGCCTTGCGCTAGACTCTCCGGAGGCGTTTAACGATGACGTCGGAAGAATTAAGCCTGATCCGCCGGATCTACGAGGAAGCCCTGCCGCTGGAGGGCGCGAGCCGGGAAGACTTCATCCAGCGCGAATGCCGGGGCCGCGAGGATCTCCAGGCTGAGGTCCATCGGCTGATCCAAGCTCACGCCAACCTTCCGGCGTGGCTCGAACATCCCGTCCTCGGAACTCCTCTGACGCCCGGCACGCATGAACCTCCCGAACTCCAGGGCCGCGTCATCGGTGGTTATACTCTCACGCGGGAACTGGGACGAGGCGGCATGGGAACGGTCTATCTCGCCGAGCGTTCCGATGGAGTCTTCCACCGCCAGGCCGCGATCAAGCTGGTATTGCCTCCCTTCAACTCGGCTGCCATGCGGGCCCGCTTTCAACAGGAGCGCGAGATACTTGCTTCGCTCGATCATCCGAACATCGCCAAGCTTCTCGACGCCGGCACAACAGCGGAAGGCTGGCCTTACTTCGTCATGGAGTATGTGGAAGGCAAGCCGATCCACCTCTGGTGTGACGAAAAGAAGCTCAACATCACCGAACGGGTGCGCACCTTTCGTGACGTCATCGAAGCTGTCGATTACGCTCATCGCCACCTGGTGGTTCATCGCGACCTCAAGCCGGCCAACATTCTGGTTACTGACAGCGGCGTCGTGAAACTGCTTGACTTTGGAATTGCCAAGCTCCTGGTTTCTCCCTCGCTCGGGGAATCCGTCGCGACCGAAACGTTGGCAGGAATGATGACCCTGTTCTACGCGAGCCCCGAACAGGTGAGCGGAGACCCGATCACCACCCAGTCCGACGTTTACTCTCTCGGCGTCATTTTCTATGAATTACTCACCGGGCATCGGCCGTACGGTCTATCCGCCGCGGCCGTGCACGAGATCGCTCGCGTCATCGCGGAGGTGGATCCCGCGCGCCCGAGCGACGTCATCACCCAAACCGAAAATGTATCGGGTCGTGGCGAAGTGACGCCCGAGCGCATCAGCCTCAGCCGTGAGAGCGATCCGAAGCGGTTGCGGAGACAGCTCCTGGGCGATCTCGACGCGATTGTACTGAAGGCCTTGCGCAAAGAGCCGGATCGGAGATACCGCTCGGTCGCCTCATTCGCGGAAGATCTCGAGCGTCACCTGGAACAGCGGCCGATCCTGGCTCGCGAAGCAGGCATGTTCGAGCGATTGAGTCGCTCTATCGTACGTGAACCCACCATTTTCGCGGGCATTTCCGTCGTCTTCGCACTGATTTTGATGGGCATGGCCACCGTGGTGGCGCAGACCAGCGAGGATGTTGAGGCCGCCGTACGAAATCCATCCGTTCGTTTTTCCCTTCAACCGCTGATTTTCTTCGGCTACAGCCTTGGCATGTACACGTTGGGGACTTCCGTTGTCCTGGCCCGCGCCAGCAACACGTTGCCGGCGTTTTCGACTCACCGCGGAAAACGACAGCGGTTCGGAGCTATGGTGGGTGGGCTGATCTGGGGACTATGCATTGCGTTCACGTGGCGGCTCGGCAGCCATGAGGGCTGGTGGCATTCCCGGATAGCCGGCAACCCAGACCCTTTGCTGTTGGCATCTCGGCCGAGCACTCTCATTTACTGGCTCTTTGGAGGCACTTTGATGTGGATGCTCACCATGGCGGGGCGGCGGTGGGGCCGGCGAGGCATGGGCATTGGAGTTGTCTTGCTTGGACTCGGAATAGCACTCGGCGAGCGCATTGCATTTGGAATTATCATTCCGGCATTGGCGTTCGACGGCGGCGCGATTTCATTTTTCTCCACCGCGGCCCTCACCGCCGCGGCCGCCTGTATCGGCCTTACCGTAATGCGTTTAATCGGCGGATGGCGACAAGGCTTGGAAAAAAATCTTGAGCCTTTTTGATAGCCTGCTGCGCTAAAGCATATCGGAAACCGCGAGCTCTCTGGTGGTTTTTAGCCGGTTGATTTTCGAGACTGTGGAGCTGCTTTCTGTCACACATGTTTCAGGAGGCCGCAAAAAGCGCGCAGTCAATCAGGCGTGTTCGAACACCACCGCCAGAAGCGGCTAATCCAGGACCTGCTCAGAAATTGGGCTTCAACAAATTTGAAAGGACAACCATATGAAAAGAACAATCGATCAATTGAAAAACCGGCTCACGACCCTCGCAATGCCTCTGGCGCTGCTCAGCAGCCTCCTCGTCCCGAGCCTCGTCCTACCAGCGGAGGATGCCGCGCATCAGGGCTCCAACCGGGCACATGCAAATCATGGGCAGGCAGCTCCCGCCAAGCTCGTGCAACTCGTCCGCGATGCCACGCGCCAGTTCATCAACGTGAACGCGGCCACCGCCGCCGGTTATCAGCCGTTCCTCGGTTGCGTCAGCGGTCCGGATCACGGCGCGATGGGAGTGCACTACGTCAATGGCGACCTGGTGGGGGACGGCGAGATCGACGCTTCCAAACCTGAAGCTTTGATCTACGAGCCCACGAATGATGGGATGCGACTGGTAGGTGTCGAGTTCGTAGTGCTCGCCGATGCCTGGATGGCCCACCACGATAGCCCGCCAGTGCTCGAGGGACAGACATTTTTATTGGTTCCCAGTCCGAACCGCTACGGCTTGCCCGCGCACTACGAGTTGCACGTCTGGGCCTGGCGCGACAATCCCCGGGGAGCTTTTGTCGACTGGAATAACAAAGTGAGCTGCGAAGGCCAATAGACCTATGCCGCTTCCCGGCCAATAAAGAAGGAACTCATCATGACAAACATTGAAGCCTACGAAGAACAAATTGCCGGCTCTCGGCTGTCTTTCCAAAAGCATCCCGCCGTGCATACGGTTTGCGAGGCCGACGTGGCCCCGCGGATCATCGAGGCCTTCCTGATCTACTTCAACGCCCTCGGGGTCGGTATGACCGAACCGGTAGGCGGATGGATTCGGCGGGCCGGCGAGAGGTGTGGGGAACTCGGCTTATCCAGCTTGGCGAGGGCACTCTGTCTCCATGCCCAACATGAGGACGGACATCACCAGTTAATGCAGAGCGACACGCGCGAACTCGTGAATCGCTGGAATCAACGTCACGAGCCGAAATTGAATGCCGACGAATTGCTGAGCATGGAGCCAACAAGCGGGGTAACCACCTATCGGAGTTTGCACGAGGAGATGATCACTGGCAACTCACCCTACGGCCAGCTGGCGATCGAATACGAGATCGAGATGCTCTCCATCGCCTACGGTCCGCAACTGATCGGCCGCTCGATGAGGATGATTGGGCAAGACGTTCTGCGGGACATGACCTTTCTGCGGGACCACGTGGAACTCGATGCCGGCCACACGAAATTCAACCGGCGCCAACTGAGCGAGTTGTTAGAGGAGCACCCGGAGTTTCTCCATGGCCTCGTATCGGCGGGATCGAGAGCGCTCGGTGCATACGCGATGTTTCTCGGCGACTGCGTCACACTGGCGCAAACCGTTGCCAACTGAGTCACTATGAGACAAGTCTTTCAGTCCTTAGTCTTTGACTTGGCCGGCCCGCGATCGTTCAGTTCCGTTGCATCCATCGATTCACGGTTGCTCGCGGAATTATGGGAGTTCCGGGGAAGAGTTCTTTATGCCAATGGGCGCAGACAGGAGTTTCAAGTGAACGGACAGTACAACGACGAAGACCCTTTGGATCTGGAGTCGTTTCACGTGACAGTCAGGTCCGAGGGCACACTCGTTGCGTGCCTTCGCGTGACTCCGCATTTCCACGCCGAAACCTTCATCGGCCGAATTCTCGGAGCCGGGAACATTCAGGCAGTCCTAGGAAACGCGGGCCTAAAAAATGACGACTGCGTCGAGGCGGGCCGCTGGATTGTGCTGCCGTCATGGCGTGGTTCAGAACTGGGCCGGACTGTGCTCTTGAGCTGTTGGGTGATCGGCCGATGGCTCAACAAGCGCCGGCTATTCGGGCTCGCTGGTACCAGAGAGGGTCAGGCGAAAATGATCTGCCGGACGGGTGGGCAGGTGGTTGCGGGCATGAAGTCCCGCCTCGTGGAGCATCTCGACGATGAATTGTCCCTCGTCTACTTCGACTTGGACAGACCGCCGCCGTCGGTCGCGATGAAATTGCCAATGGTTCAACGGCTTCTGCACCTGGAATCGGTGTGCCCGTCAACGTGCGTGCCCCATGCGCAGAACAGGTGCGATGGAAACAAAGTTGGGGCGGCGCATTGATCGAGAGCCCGCGAGGAGGAAAGGAAGCATGAAGACTTCATTTAGTGGCCTCAGGATGGCGACCTTCTCTTCCGGCGCGTATTGCTCCGTCATTTCTTCCTGCGTTCTCTCCATTAGCTTTATCAGACTGATAGCGGCAGCGGAGCCGTGTTGGTTGCGGCTACGCTGCTCTGTGGGGGGTGGGCAATCATCGCTTGAATTCAGATCGGTTTAATCTCTCGCGTCCCTGCAAGCAGCGAACCCAGGTCGCCGAGTATGCAGAACGGCGCTGCGATGGCCCCCCATGCCAAGGTCACAGGCACCACCACAAGGCCCGCCGGCGCGGCCGGGGAAAACGTCAAACCGGCTCCGCCGGCGAGCATCGGCCCCATACTGCGGCCGAGAGCTTTCAACTGACCCGATTTCGCACGACGCATGCGGATGCGGTCCATCGTGGAACGAGCCAGCTTAACGACGGTCCCCTTCACGGTACGCACGCTCATCTCATCGACACTGATAGAGACGCAGTAGCCCCGTATATCTTCGCCCGCCGGCGTGCGGACGGTGATTTCATTGCCGCGAGCCACACGGCAAAGGTCATTCCATTGAACTTCGATCGGCCGCTCGGCAGCTTGCACCATCGTGCCTGCGAGTGCCAGGGAAAGGATTGTGTTAGTGAGTTTCATGAATGCAGAATAAGCGCTCAAAGCCCCAACCCAGAGCACGGATGTGGCACTTTTCGAAGGTGTCACAACAGCCAGGTACTACGGGCTTTAGCCTGTAGCCAAGTACCACAGACCAGCCTGTCCCTTCATAAAAATGAAGTACCGCCGCCTGAATCCCGCTAATCCAAGCCCCGAATCCTGCTCGATGCCCTGGCCGTAGCCTTTCCTCTGCGACTTCTATGAGAAGGCCAGTATTTGTCAAGTACAATTTCCCCGATTCAAGTTTTGAGCCACTCTTCGGGGCCGACCAACGGGAGGCAGATAACGGTTCAATCCCCGCGACCATGAGGCCCCCTTTCCCTGATCTCAGGAAATCCCCCGGAGCGGCCGAAACGTTTGTCAAGGGCGGCGTTTTTTGCCGGCGAAGCGAACCCTTGACAAACTTTCGCCGCGACATACGATCACATTCCAGGGAAAGGGGGCCGGGGTTTCAGGGGGCTTGCCCCCTGGCGGAGTATGAGGCAGCGCCTCATCAGCCTCGAGCCCACGATCAAGCCGCATTTGCTGGTTTAAGGGAAGAAAGGGTTTCCAAAGGGAAAGAAACCGTAGGTTGCGTTCCCTTTGGCCCTCGATTCGATAAAGCCAGATCTTAGAAATTCGCGGCTCAAGCGCGGACCATCCCGATAATCCACTTTCAGTCGAATTATTTAAATTCTCGCGTCGATATCCTCCGGACATCACGATTCCCACCTCTCCGCCGGCTGGGCCGGGTTTCTGACTGTTTGTCGCTCGCCTCGCTTCTATACGCATTCTCGCTGCCTTCCTTGGGACAGCGTGCAAGATAAGGTCCGTCGAGCTAAAACTTGGTCGGGGGCTGCTATCTCAGCGGCGGTTTTTGCAACCAAGACGCAGAACGCAGTCACCCCGATGACGCGGCACATCAAACTGTCAGAAATTCCCTGCTTTCGGCAGCCAAAGGACTCGAATCGTTTGCCCTCGATTCAGTTACCTTCCACCCTTGGTGGTTGGTTTGTTGGTTTCGCCCTAAGCTGCTGCTGACCCTGCTGACGCCGCGGCCCGCCGCTCGCTGTTCCGCAGCGGCTCATAAACGGCGCCGGTCACCCACAATCGATGCAACAATACCGCCACTTTGCGAGCCACGGCGGCTGCAGCCAGTTTGCGCGCATGCCCTATTCCTTTACGTTCCGCCGCCCGCACCAGACTCAAACCCCATCGCCGCAAATCGCTGTCTTGGCCATTGACGCCCAGGATGTGGTGGGCACAATTCACCAGCAACTTGCGCAGCATTTCGTCTCCTTCTTTGGTGATCCCCAAACGCGGATCTCGCTGCCCGGACTGTCGCTTCTTGGCAACTAATCCCAAATAGGGACCGACATCCCGGCTTCGCTCAAATCGGCTCTCATCTTCGATCGTCAGTATGTAGACCAGGGTCGTTACTGGTCCCACGCCGTTTACTTGCAACAGACGTTTCGCCACCATCTCATACTTCGTGTTGCACAGATGCTCGACATGACAGTCGTAATGATGAATTTGATCGTCCAGTTGCTCAAGTGTCTCGAGTATGCCGCTCAAGCCGGCTTTTAAAACCTCCGGCACCTGAATCTTTGCTATCCCGGCAAACGCTTCAGACGAGCATTTCGGCAGCCGGCAACCAAACGATTTCACCACTCCCCTTACCTGATTGATCAAGCCGGTCCGCATATCGACCAGACCCTGCCTTGCCCGCGCTACCAGCAGATCGTTCTGCGTGGCCTCGGATCGTTGATACACCCCATGCAGCCAGTCCGGATTGCAGCAACCGAGTTCGGACAATAATCGTGCGTCCACCTGGTCGCTCTTTTGGTTGTTCTCCGAAATCATCTTCAGTTTGCGGGCGTTCGCCACGATCACTTCATGACCCAGCACCTCGAGCAACTGCGCGATCCATCGTGAATGGGTCCCCGTCTCGATCACCACGGTCTGATGCTTCAGCCCCTGAAACATTTCCACGATGGCTTCCGCCTTGGTCGCCAGCGTCCCTTCGAGAACAATCTCTCGCCCCAAAGTGCGTACACAGTAGGAGCAGGTGCGATCACCAACGTCGACACCAATTACCAACGACTTGGCATCGAACTCCGTGAGTTGCGCGTGCGACTGGATTTCCGCAACTTTCTTGGCCTCAAGTTTGCTCTTTGTCTGCTTCTTGCTATCCTTTTTCATGCCGGTTCCGTTCCTTTCTTGCACTTCGAGTGCGTCTCACACACTGGGGTAGCGTAACGCATCTCAGCTCGGAACCGGCCTTCTCACCTTATCTCTGCGCCTTCTATGAGAAGGCCAGTATTTGTCAAGTACAATTTCCCCGATTCAAGTTTTGAGCCACTCTTCGGGGCCGACCAACGGGAGGCAGATAACGGTTCAATCCCCGCGACCATGAGGCCCCCTTTCCCTGATCTCAGGAAATCCCCCGGAGCGGCCGAAACGTTTGTCAAGGGCGGCGTTTTTTGCCGGCGAAGCGAACCCTTGACAAACTTTCGCCGCGACATACGATCACATTCCAGGGAAAGGGGGCCGGGGTTTCAGGGGGCTTGCCCCCTGGCGGAGTATGAGGCAGCGCCTCATCAGCCTCGAGCCCACGATCAAGCCGCATTTGCTGGTTTAAGGGAAGAAAGGGTTTCCAAAGGGAAAGAAACCGTAGGTTGCGTTCCCTTTGGCCCTCGATTCGATAAAGCCAGATCTTAGAAATTCGCGGCTCAAGCGCGGACCATCCCGATAATCCACTTTCAGTCGAATTATTTAAATTCTCGCGTCGATATCCTCCGGACATCACGATTCCCACCTCTCCGCCGGCTGGGCCGGGTTTCTGACTGTTTGTCGCTCGCCTCGCTTCTATACGCATTCTCGCTGCCTTCCTTGGGACAGCGTGCAAGATAAGGTCCGTCGAGCTAAAACTTGGTCGGGGGCTGCTATCTCAGCGGCGGTTTTTGCAACCAAGACGCAGAACGCAGTCACCCCGATGACGCGGCACATCAAACTGTCAGAAATTCCCTGCTTTCGGCAGCCAAAGGACTCGAATCGTTTGCCCTCGATTCAGTTACCTTCCACCCTTGGTGGTTGGTTTGTTGGTTTCGCCCTAAGCTGCTGCTGACCCTGCTGACGCCGCGGCCCGCCGCTCGCTGTTCCGCAGCGGCTCATAAACGGCGCCGGTCACCCACAATCGATGCAACAATACCGCCACTTTGCGAGCCACGGCGGCTGCAGCCAGTTTGCGCGCATGCCCTATTCCTTTACGTTCCGCCGCCCGCACCAGACTCAAACCCCATCGCCGCAAATCGCTGTCTTGGCCATTGACGCCCAGGATGTGGTGGGCACAATTCACCAGCAACTTGCGCAGCATTTCGTCTCCTTCTTTGGTGATCCCCAAACGCGGATCTCGCTGCCCGGACTGTCGCTTCTTGGCAACTAATCCCAAATAGGGACCGACATCCCGGCTTCGCTCAAATCGGCTCTCATCTTCGATCGTCAGTATGTAGACCAGGGTCGTTACTGGTCCCACGCCGTTTACTTGCAACAGACGTTTCGCCACCATCTCATACTTCGTGTTGCACAGATGCTCGACATGACAGTCGTAATGATGAATTTGATCGTCCAGTTGCTCAAGTGTCTCGAGTATGCCGCTCAAGCCGGCTTTTAAAACCTCCGGCACCTGAATCTTTGCTATCCCGGCAAACGCTTCAGACGAGCATTTCGGCAGCCGGCAACCAAACGATTTCACCACTCCCCTTACCTGATTGATCAAGCCGGTCCGCATATCGACCAGACCCTGCCTTGCCCGCGCTACCAGCAGATCGTTCTGCGTGGCCTCGGATCGTTGATACACCCCATGCAGCCAGTCCGGATTGCAGCAACCGAGTTCGGACAATAATCGTGCGTCCACCTGGTCGCTCTTTTGGTTGTTCTCCGAAATCATCTTCAGTTTGCGGGCGTTCGCCACGATCACTTCATGACCCAGCACCTCGAGCAACTGCGCGATCCATCGTGAATGGGTCCCCGTCTCGATCACCACGGTCTGATGCTTCAGCCCCTGAAACATTTCCACGATGGCTTCCGCCTTGGTCGCCAGCGTCCCTTCGAGAACAATCTCTCGCCCCAAAGTGCGTACACAGTAGGAGCAGGTGCGATCACCAACGTCGACACCAATTACCAACGACTTGGCATCGAACTCCGTGAGTTGCGCGTGCGACTGGATTTCCGCAACTTTCTTGGCCTCAAGTTTGCTCTTTGTCTGCTTCTTGCTATCCTTTTTCATGCCGGTTCCGTTCCTTTCTTGCACTTCGAGTGCGTCTCACACACTGGGGTAGCGTAACGCATCTCAGCTCGGAACCGGCCTTCTCACCTTATCTCTGCGTTGAAGCCAGCCTCGACGCGTCCCGAATCCCGCCAGTCACGAGACATTCCAAACGATTTTCTAAAACAAACTCAATAACTTACCTGAAAACTCATTAAATCCCCTGCCAACCCGCATGATTTAATCAAATCGGGAAGACAAAAAGTCCCCGCCCGAACTGAAGACTGAAAACTGATAACTGAAAACTCCACCCCATGTCCATCGAAGAAAGAAATAAATCCAACGCCCAGCGCTCCACTGGCCCGCGTACGGAAGAAGGCAAAGCAACCTCCTCCCTCAACGCCATCAAATCGGGAATCTACGCCGTTAGCCCCGTAATCCCCGGTGAGGACCCCGCCGTACACGAAGCCCACGTCCGCAGCTGGCACGCCGCCTGCGAGCCCCTCAACGACGCCGAAAAATCCCTCGTCGACGACATCGCCGACAAGGTCTGGCGCATCCGCCGCGCCTCCCGCTGGGAAACCCGCATCCTCTCCGACGAGACCCCCGACATCAAGTCGCTCAACACCATGAGCCTCCATGCCTCCCGTCTGCAGCGGAATCTCTCCTCCATGATGAAGGAGTTCAAAGGCATGCATCGCGAAAATCTCGCCGCCCAAAAAGCCCGGCGAGCCGCCCGTAGCTCGGAGCGTGATGACGCGATTGCCGTGCACACGGCCGACAGGATCCTGGGCCGGGAAAGCACGCTTGAGACATGTGGGTTCGTTTCAACACCTGAGGAACTCGACCGGCAGATCGAAATCAAAGAACACATCCAACACGCCAAGGACGTCATCTGGAAATACAACGATGAGAACGACACCGACGAATTCGACGACGACGAAGACGAATTAGACGCCGCCTAACCCGAATTTCGAGGTCCAACCAGGAAAGCAAGCCACTAAAGAAACCCCCAGTGTGTGCGACAGACTTCAGTCTATCGGCCGGCGCAAGCCGGCTACTCAATCGCGCTCCGGCTCAGGCTCCGGCAGTGCGTCGCCATTGCGCGCGAACCAAACATACAAACAAGGAAGGAGAAAGATACTCATAAACAAAACCGCCATCAGTCCCCCGACAATCACAATCGCAAACGGACGCTGCGAATCCGACCCAATCCCATGCGACGTCGCCGCCGGCACCAGCCCCAGCGACGCCACCAGCATCGTCATGAAGATCGGACGAAACCGCTGCACCGCGCCATAACGCACCGCATCCAGAATCGGCAGCCCCCGCGCGCGCAACTGGTTGATGTACTCCACCATGATCACGCCCGTCTGCACCGACACGCCAAACAGCGCAAGAAACCCGATCCCCGACGACACGCTGAAGTTCGTATGCGTCAGGAACAGCGCCGCAATCCCGCCGATCGGAGCCATCGCGACCGTCACCAGGATCAGCCCGGCCCACTTCATCGAGCTGAACATCGAGTACAGGATCATGAAGATCACCAGCAGCGTAATCGGAATCACGATCGCCAGACGCTTCTGCGCGCGCTGCTGGCTGGCATATTCTCCGGCCCAGTCGATGTGGTAACCGGTCGGAAGCTTCACCTGGCTGCCCACCTTGCGGATCGCCTCTTCCACCGCGCCGCCCAGGTCGCGCCCGCGAACGCCGTACTTGATCGCAACGTAGCGCTGGTTGCCTTCGCGATAGATCTCCGACGCGCCGTCCTGGATCCGCACATCGCACAACTGAGCCAGGGAAACACGCTCGCCGGTCGGAGAGAGCAGCCGGATGTTGGCGATCGCTTCGCGCGAATCGCGGAAGTTGGCTGCATAGCGTAGAACCAGGTCGTAGCGTCGTTCTCCTTGCAGGATCTGGGTGAGCGCATTACCGCCGACCGCCGTCTGGATCGCGTCCTGCACGTCGGCGACATTGATCTGGTAACGCGCAGCGGCGGCGCGGTTGACCGTCAGATTGAGATTGGGCTGCCCGAGAACGCGGAACAGGCCGAGGTCCTGCACACCCGCAACGGTACGCATGACGGAAACGATCTGGTCGCCTTTCTCTTCCAGCGTCTTGAGGTCGTCGCCGTAAAGCTTGATCGCCAGTTCGCCCTTCACGCCGCTGACCGCTTCTTCCATGTTGTCGGCGATCGGCTGCGAGAAGTTCCAGAGCACGCCGGGAATTTTGTCGAGCTCGCGATTCATGGCCGCGATCAGCTCTTCTTTGTCCTGGTGGAACACCGGCCGCCATTGCTCTTTCGGCTTGAGGTCGACAAAGTATTCCGTATTGAAGAAGCCGGTCGTATCGGTCCCATCATCCGGCCGCCCAACCTGGCTTGTGGTCTTGGTGACCTCCGGAAATGCGGCAAGCATCACGCGCACTTTATTCGCCAGGCGGATGCCTTCGGTCGGTCCGGTACTCGGAGCGAGTGTGCCTCGAACCCAGACGGCACCTTCGTCGAGATGGGGGAGGAACTCCGACCCGATGATCGACGCAACACCGAGCGCACCGGCGAGACAGAGCGCAGCGAATGCGGCGGTCGCGAATCGAAAACGGATCGCGACGTCGAGCGCCTTGGCGTAGCCTTTCCGCAGCAGCTCCATCGCGGGATTGTGCCATTCGCGGGTGCCGCGCGGGAACACAATGCTCGCCAGCACCGGACCGACGCACATCGAGAACAGCAGCGAACCGAGCAGCGCGAAGGCGACGGTCCAAGCCATGGGTTTGAACAGGCGCCCTTCGACGGCCTGCAGCGTGAAGATCGGCAGGTAGGCAACGATGATGATTGCGATCGAATAGAAGACCGGCCGCTGCACCTCGTGCGTGGCTTTGGCGATCTTCTGTCCCACGCTCTCGTGCGCGCCGGCTTCGGCATGAGACAGGATGCGCACGATGTTCTCGATCATCACCACGGCGCCTTCGACGATCATGCCGAAGTCGAGCGCGCCGAGCGAAAGCAGATTCGCCGGAATGTGCCGGAGGTCGAGACAGATGGAGGCAAACAGCAGTGAGAAAGGAATCGTGATGGTGACAATCAGCGCGCCGCGCATGTTGCCGAGAAAGAGGAAAAGGATGACCGACACCAGGATGATGCCCTCGATCAGGTTGTGCATCACCGTGTGCGTGGTGAGATGCAGCAGGTCGCTGCGGTCGAGAAACGGGACCACTTTCACGCCGGGCGGAAGGTGGTGGCCGTCGTTCAGTTCCTTCACCTTTTCGTGGATGGCGTCGAGCACCGTGTCGGAGTTGGCGCCCTTGCGCAGCAGAACGATGCCGGCCACCACGTCGTCGTTATCGATGATCTTGCCGTCGGCACGATGGATCGCGCGTGCGAACTGTCCCAGCCGGATCTTCGGTCCTTGCTGTACGCTGGCGATGTCGCAGATGCGCACCGGCGTCCCGTTCTTGACCGCGACCACCGTGCCTTCGATGTCCTGCACCGATTTCACGAGGCCGACGGCGCGAACGTTGATCTGCTGCAGGCCGGCTTCGAGAAAGCTTCCGCCGCCGTTCGCGTTGTTGTTGGTCAGTTGCTGTTCGATCTGGCCGATGCTCAAGCCATACGCGATCAACTTGCCGGGATCGATGCGCACCTGGTACTCGCGCGTGGGTCCGCCAAAGCTTGCAACGTCGACGACATCTTTGATCGATTTGAACTGCTTCTCGATGTACCAGTCTTCAAGCGATTTCAACTCCATCACGTCGAACTGGGGGTTGGCGCTGTGAAGCGTGAAGAAGTAGATCTGCCCGACCGGACTGTAGTCCGCGCCCATCTGCGGTTGCACGCCGTTCGGCAGCGTCACGCTGGAGAGCCGCTCCAGGACCTTGGCGCGATTCCAGTCGTTCTGCGATTCGTCGTCGAAGATCAGCATCAGGCTGGAAAGCCCGAAGAGCGAGACCGACCGCAAATGATCGAGATGCGGAATGCCATTGACGGCGTTCTCGATCGGCACCGTGACCTGCTGCTCGATCTGTTCGGCGGAGATGCCGGGCCATTGCGTGATGATCTGGACGTAGTTGTTGGCCACGTCCGGATACGCTTCGACAGGCAGGCTGCGGAAGGAGATCACGCCCCAGATGAACAGCAGCACGGCGACGGCGATCACCAGGAGCCGGTTGTTGAGACAGAAATCGACGAGCCCGCGGATCAATGGTGTGGCTCCTCATGCGCACGGGCCATCCCGGCGCGCGCTTCCTTGACGACGCCGCTGAACCGCCGTCCGAGTTCGCGGATCCAGTGCACGTCGCGCATGCGGACGGCTTTGGTCGGGATGAGTTCGGCGCCGATGCCCAACGCGGCCGCGCCTGCATGCATGAACTCGGCGGCATTCGATTGCGTGACGCCGCCCGAAGCGATCATGCGCATCCCGGGAAATGGAGCCTTCAACGCATGAATGTAACTTGGACCGCCGACCTGCGAACAGGGAAACACCTTCACCATGTCGCAGCCCGCTTTGCGCGCCGCCATGATGTCGGTGGGAGTCAGTACACCAGGGAATACCAGGACGTCCTCTTTCATTGCCTGCTCGACGATCTCGACGTCGAGCCCCGGACTGGTGATGAACCTTGCACCCGCATCGATCGAGCGCTGGGCTGCATCGATGTCGAGGATGGTTCCTGCGCCGACCAGAAGTTGTGGTTGAGTGCGCACCAGTTCCGCTATCAGATCGACTGCTTCCGGTACCGTCATGGTTACTTCGAGAATTGGGATACCGGCTTCCAACACCGCCGAGGTGACAAACAGCGCGTCTTCGTACGACGATACGCGCAAAGAGGGAACGATCCCGATCTCCTCGATCCGGTCGCGAACAGCTGCTTTGGTCATGAGAGGGGGAACTAAAAATACAGAATAAAATGGATAACGCTTTTCACACTCAACTCGGCTGAAAGATACAAACAAAAGATAGGTCTTTTGCGGAGTTGAACTATAGTTTGAACCGGAGCCTTTGGCTAAACTTGAAAATACGGTTACCTGCGCGCGGATCGCGGTGGCCCTGAACGTCCCTTCGAATGCGTTTCGGTAAAGTCGTCGTGCTTTCAATTCTGCTCACGGGTCCCGCAATAGCGCAGCGGTTGAACCTGACGTGGGAACAGGTGAAGGAAAAGTTCCAGACAGCGAACCCTTCATTACGCGCGGGCGAACTCAACATCAGCGAAGCGAAAGCCGCGGAGATTACAGCTCGGTTACGGCCGAATCCGAGCGCTGGAGTCACAGTCGATCAGATCGTTCCCTATTCGGCGGGTCCGTACCGGCCGTTCGCGTTTGCGCTGCCGGTGTTCGACTTCAGCTACCTCCACGAACGGCAGCACAAGCGTGAACTGCGAACCGATGCGGCACAGAAGAGCACGGCCGTCGCGGTTGCCCAACAAGCGGATCTAATCCGGACCTTGACGTATCAATTACGCAATGCATTTGTACAGGTATTGCAGGCGAAAGCGGTACATCAAAATGCCGTAAGAAATCTCGAATATTGGGACCACGAACTCGACATCAGCCGCTCGCGTTTGAAAGCCGGCGACATCGCACGTATCGACCTGATCCGTCTGGAACTGCAGCGGGTGCAATTTGAAACCGATGTTGAGAATTCGAACATCAGCGTGCGGACAGCGAAGATACAGCTGCTACAACTGCTCAACGATCGCACGCCGGTTGACGACTTCGATGTGAACGGTGCGTTCGACTTCTCACCGGAGTTGATGTCGATCGAGGAACTGCGTAACGTGGCGGTAGCGACCCGGCCGGATCTGGAAGCGGCGCTGCGCAACGTCGAACTGGCAAAGGCAAATCATTCTTTGGCGGTGGCCAACGGGTCCACCGACCCGACGTTCAGTGTCGACCTGGCCGCGCAGAATCCGCCGATCCCGTTCTACTTCGGAGTGAACGTGAACATTCCGCTCCGCATCTTCGATCGCAACCAGGGCGAGAAGTTGCGGACCGAGTTGGACATCACGAAGAACGAAAAGCTGCTTGAGGCAGCGAAGGCGCAGGTGTTCGGCGACGTCGATTCTTCGTACAACGCGCTGCGTGGAGCGCTGAACCTGCTGCGGCCGTATAAGGAGAAGTACCTCGCCGAAGCCAGGGAGATTCGAGACACCGTCGAGTTCTCGTACCGCCAGGGCGGAGCATCGCTGCTCGACTACCTCGATTCGGAGAAGGCGTACCGCGACGTCCAACTCGCGTATATCAACCTGGTGGGGAATTATCTGACTGCGGCCGCGCAGGTCAACCTGGCGGCGGGTCGCGAGGTGCTGCAATGAAGTTCTTGTTGACGTGCGTCTTGTTGCTGGGAGTGCTTCTCACGGGATGCGAGCGCCAGGTGCATGCGGATCCCCACGCGGAAGCGCCTCCACCGCCGGAAGTGGAGCGGGAAGGCGACTCGTCGGTAGTCAAAGTCGAGCCTGGCAAATTCGCGCTGGTCACGGCAGAGGCATATGAAGCATCGCCCGAAATGACTTCGACCGGAGTCGTAGGACCGGATGTGTCGCGCAACGTGCCGGTGGTCTCCCTCGCATCCGGGCGGATCGTCGAGATCAATGCGCGGCTGGGCGATTCCGTGACCAAGGGCCAGGTTCTGCTGCGGGTGCAGAGCGCGGACGTGTCGGGTGCATTTTCGGACTACCGCAAAGCGGTACGCAATGAGCAGTTGGCCAAGATCCAACTCGATCGGGCGGGCACATTGTTCGAACACGGGGCATATTCGAAGAGCGCGCTGGACATCGCGCAGAACGCCGAGGACAACGCGGCAGTCGACGTGGACACCGCAAAGCAGCATCTGAAGCTGCTGGGTTCCGACCCCGATCATCCCGCGGGGATCGTCGATATCAAGGCGCCGATTTCGGGAGTGATCACGGATCAGCAGGTCACCAACGCGTCGGGAGTGCAGGCGCTGAACTCGACCAATCCGTTCACGATTTCGGACTTGAGCAAGGTGTGGATCGTGTGCGACGTTTTCGAGAACAAGATCTCGTTCGTGCGTACAGGCGAGTTCGCGGACATTCATGTAACGGCGTATCCGGACAAGGTGCTGCGCGGCCGCATCAGCAACATCAGCCCGATTATGGATCCGGCAATCCGCACGATGAAGGTCCGGCTGGAACTCGATAATCCAGGGTTCTTGCGCATCGGGATGTTCGTCACGGCGACGTTCCACGGTACGGTGATGGAGCGCCATGCGTCCGTACCCGCAACAGCAGTGCTGCATTTGCGCGATCGCGACTGGGTATATGTGAAGTCGGGAGAGAATCAGTTCCGTCGGGTTGAGGTACTCGGAGGGAACATGCTCGCTGGGGGGCGCCAGGAGATTCTCTCGGGCCTGCAACCTGGAGCGGAGGTCGCCGCCAAGGCTTTGGAATTGCAGAATACGGTGGAAGAGTGAAGACGCTTCCGTCCGGCGCCATCACCATACTCGCCCTGGCCGCCGGATGCCTCCCCGCCGCGGACCTCGTGCCAATTGCTCCCGGCGGGACCGTGCGCATCGTCGGCTCCCACGGCGACCTCAACATCCAAGGCTGGGATCGGCCGGAGGTCGAACTGGTGGGTATCCACACGGCAGACGTGAAGATGGAACGCCGGTCGAACACCGAGATCGAGATCACCACTTCCCTTCCCCCGCGCAGTTGGAAACGGCTCGGCCGCCGGAAATGGCCGTCGAATTTCGAATACCAGATTCACGTGCCGCGCGATTCGCGGGTACTGGTACAGCACGGCACGGGCACCGTTGCGATCGCCAACGTCCGCGGCGAAGTGCAGGCGCACGTGCACATGGGCGACATCGTGCTGTTGGTTCCAGGCAATGAACCCTACGCTGTGGACGCCAAGGTGAAGATGGGCTCGATCGATTCGGACCTTGGCTCAGGTGCGGCGAGCGGGCGGCGGCTGATCCTGCGGGTCGGGATCGGCGGCATTACCATCAAGTCCGCGAACCCCAAAGCGACGCGTGCTCTTCCAGCGCCACTCTCACGAGCTGGCTCCGCGTCCGCACCCCGGTCTTGACGAACAGCTGCTGCAGGGCCGATTTCACGGACGCTTCCGAGATGTTGAGCAGGGCTCCGATCTCCTTGTTGCTCAGGCCCTCGAAAACGCCTTTCAGCACCGCGCTCTCACGTTCGGTGAGCGGCTTGTGGCGCGGTTGCTCACCCGCCGTGCCGACCGCGCGTACCAGCGACTGGATGCAGCGCTGATCGATCCAGGTCTCGCCGTTCATGACCTTGCGAATGGCCTCGGTGAGGGTCGCCGGCGGACCGTGCTTCAGAAAGATGCCGCAAACGCCGAGGCTCAAGGCACGGACCGATTCGGCATCGCTCATCCCCGCGGTGATGATGAAGACGCGCCGCGCGAAGCCGGCCGCCCGCACCTGATTGATGAAGTCCAGGCCGTTACTTTCGCCGAGGTCGTAGTCGAGGAGCAGAAGATCGATCGCGTGGAGAGAGAGCATCTGGAGCGCATCTGACGGCGTACCGGCAGTTGCCACCACCTGAAAATCGGGCTCGGAGGCGAGCAACCGGCTAAGGCTCTCGCGAAACAGGGTGTGATCGTCCACCAGCAGCAGACGAATCGGATTCATGATGTTCCTCCCAGGGTCTGGCACGATGTTCCGGCGCGCACGCCAGCGCTACCGCGAAACATGCGCCGGATGGCTGCGGCTCGTAATGGATGTCGCCACGGAACGACCGCACGAATGCGCGCGACAGATAGAGTCCCAGGCCTGTGGCTTCGGCGCCGGGCTGAAATGGTTTGAAGAGATGTTCGGGTGCGGCGACACCCGGTCCGGAATCGATGAACCGCACCATCACGGAATCGCCTTCGCGCGAGGCATCGACTCGGAGCCGCTTATCTACTTGCCGCTCCATCGCGCGGAGGCTGTTCTTGGCAATGTTGAGGAACGCCTGAAGAAGTTCCTGTCGCGATGCCCAAACGCTTGGCAGCGGTTCGTGAATTTCCCAGTCGATCGCGATGCCGGCATCGTGATACTCCGATTCAATGACGATCCGCAACTCGTCGAGAATGGGCGCGAGATCGACGTACTCGGCGTCTGGGTTCGACTCGCGCAACTCGAGTCCTGCAATACGGAGGAGTCCTTCGAGGAGCGAGCCAAGAGTGCGAAAGTCGTCGTTCGTGGTGAGGCTGTTGTTGCGCGAGAGCTGCGCGTGAATCGCGGCGATCGCGCCCCCAAGATTCCGAATCTCATGACACACGGCGCTGACCAGGATTTTCGATCCGGCGAGAAGCTGCTGCAGGCTGAACTGTTCGCGATCGCGCAACTCATCGGACGAATCGAACACCACAGCGGCAAGGCGCGGGCCAGCTGAGGTGCGGTAAGTGGAGAACCAGACCTGAGCCAGGAAGATGCTGCCGTCGTGGCGCCGCCCGCGGCATTCCATCGCTGTGCGGAAGAGACGGGACTCGCCGCGAGGAAAGGGAATGCTGGCAAGAGCGGGCAGATACGGTGTGATGGTTTGACCCGCCAGCGCGCCGGGACCAACGCCCAGCAGTCGATGCGCAGCCTCATTGGCGAGCAGGACCTTTCCGGACGCGTCCAGTGTGAAGATGGACGCGGGACTGCTTTCGACCAGGACCTTGAGCTGCGTCTCGGCCTCGCGGCGGAGGTCGATTTCGTGCTCGACCTCGGAAAGGTGCTGGCTCGCAAGACGGCGATTGCGGACGGATTCAAAGACGAACAGTCCGGCGCCCAGGAAAGCGGCAAACGTGAGAATCATGCGCGGAATGCCAATCGCCATGGCCCACGGGAAGGGGTCGAAAGCTTCCACGAGTCCGGTGCACAATGCCGCGACACCTGCGATCTGCCAGGGTGTGAGGCAGCCTCCGACCATCAGCATCGGGAAGAGGTAAAGGAAGCCGAAGGAAATGTTGATGTCGAGCCGCCAGTCGACAAACGCGATGATGATGATGACCACCGCCGCGCGCAGCAGGACCAGCGTGCGGCTGCCTTGGAGTAAGCCCAGAATCGATTGCTGTCGCGTAGTCGGGTCCACGGCCTGTACAACCAATTTGACACAGGTGGCGTTGTGGGGCGGCCAATTCTGGCCGCAGCCGGCTTTTAGCCGGCTCCAAAAGGTCAGAACGACAGCCGCAGCGCAAACTGCATCTGGCGCGGAGTATTGATGATCGACTGCGATTTCCCCGCATCCGGGTTATCGATAGCGCTGACCGGATTTGCATATTCCGGCGAGTTCGTCGCGTTGAACATCTCCCAACGGAACTGCAGCCGGAAGCGCTCCCGAATGCTGAACGTCTTCATCAAACCCGCATCCAGATTGCCGATTCCATCGCCGCGCAGTATGTTTCGCCCCGCGCTGCCGTAGTGCCACACGCCGACCGGCGCCTGAGGCAGCGCAAACGCCTTCGGATTGAACCAGTGGTCCTGCGTCGGATTGGAGATCGCGGGATCGCCGATCAGATCCGCGCGCCACTCCGGCGGACTTGCGCCAAGCCGCTGCAAGGCAGAGCCGATCGTCGGGCTGAAGGGCAATCCGCCCTGGAACGACGCAATGCTCGTCATTTGCCAGCCGCCGAAGATCGCATCCAGGAACCCGCCGCGATTCATCAGCGCGCGTCCTTTGCCGAACGGCAGTTCGTACACGCCGCTGACCACGAATCGCTGTCGCACGTCAAACCCTGAACTGGAGCGGCTCCCGTTGAAGTTGTCGATCTGCTGGAGATCGCCCGCCGGTCCGCCGAACAGTTCCGCGATGTTGTCCATCGAGTGCGCCCACGTGTACGCGGCACTCAATCCCAAGCCGTTCGCGAATCGACGCTCCAATTGGACGTTCAGACCGTTGTAGGAAGAGTGGCCATACGGCGTTTCGTATGTGATCGTATTCCACTGCGGGAAAAGACGGCGCGCCGTGGCCGTCGCCGGTGGTCCCGCTGTGGGCGAATTCAGATTGTACGATCCCATCAGGTACGACGAAGACGATCCGACGTAAGCCATCGTCAACGAATAGCTGCGGAACAACTCGCGCTGCACCGTGAAGTTCCATTGCTGGATTGTCGGCTCGGGGAAATACGTCGGGAACACCGCCCAGTTGGCGTTGGCCGGTGGCGCGGCTGTGGTCTGTAGCAATCCGGCCGGGAATCCCTGGCTCAGGATCAACGCCGGTTTGGCTCCGGCGGACTGCAGTGTCGCGCTGCGGCTGAACGGCCAGTTGTTGACCTGCCGTGCGCTGGCGCCGAGCGCGCCCTGGCCCCCGAAGAACTCGCCGAAGCCCGCGCGGACCACAGTCTTGTTGTTGAGTTGATAGGCGAAGCCAACGCGTGGACCGAGATTCAGCAGATTCAACTGAGCGAGGCCGCGACACTCGAGCGAGTCGCCGCAATAACCAGCCTGTCGGATGGTTCCGTATGCGGGTCCGGGATCGAGCACGATGGTGTTCATGTTGTTGTGCTTCTCCCACCAGGGAGTCGTGAACTCGTACCGCAGTCCGATGTTGACCGTCAGCTTGGGCGTGACCTTCCAGTCATCCTGCGCAAAAAACATGTAGTTGCGGAATCGCATCTGGCCGATGAGCGCAGTGGTCAGTGTCGATTGCGAAGACATGCCGAGCAGGAAGTCGGCGAGGCTGACGCCGGTAAACGTCCCATTGAACTGGAATTGTCCGTGCGACGTGTTGCCGCCGAGGATGTCGGTGCGCTGCCAATGCAGGTCCGTGCCGAATTTGAAGCTGTGGTTGCCGTGGTTCCAGATGATGTTGTCGAGATACTGATGCACCTGGTGCACCTTCCAGTTGGGCATCGATCCCGGCTCGCCGAGACCAGTGAATGTAATCCCGCCGTTCAGCTGAATCTGCGGCAGCCCGAAAAGGCTGCTGTTGCCGGGAACGCCGTTGATGCCGTACTTTGCTGTCAGTTCGCTGAGCGGAACATCGGTCAGCTCGTGCAGATTCACCAGCTGGCGGATAAATCCGTAACGGAATTCGTTCACCAGCGTGGGGCGTAGGATGCGGGTATACGAGAAAGCCGCGCTATATGCGGGGTTGGTGTTGATCGAATACGTGTTGCCAAGGTCGCCGCGCGCGGGCTCTGGAAATATCGAATCGATCTCGCTGACCAGCGTCTGATGGCTGAAGCGTCCGAACACCTTGTCGCTATCCGAGAAATTGTGATCGACGCGGGCGTCGTAAGTATTGCGGGTAACGGTCGAGGCGGGATTCGAGACATAGTTCGTGCGCGAGTTGGTGGTGAAGTTTGGCGACGGCCATAACGAGATGAGTTTGGCAGCCGTGCTGTCCCAGCGGGTTTGCGGTATCTGGTTGCCCGGAAACGCGGCGCCGGTCGCCGGGTCCTTGATGGTGGCAAGCGACGTCGGGAAGATCCCCTGCTTCATGGCGTCCGTGGGGACGATTCCATTCACCGTCTGCCCGTTGCCCTGGGTGAATCGTTCGAAGCTGCCGAAATAGAAGGTCCGATTGCGGATGACGGGTCCGCCGACAGTTCCGCCGTACTGATTCTGCCGCAGCTTGGTCGGATGAGCTTTGCCATCGGCTCCCTGCACGTAGTTGAACGTGTTGCGCGAATCGAAGTAGTCGTTGCGCAGATACTCGACCGCCGTCCCGTGCACTGCGTTGCCGCCGGATTTGATGCTGACGATCATCACTGCGCCGGAGTTGCGTCCGAATTCCGCCGAGTAGTTGCTGGTCAGCACCTTGAACTCGGAGACCGAGTCGAGCGACGGCACAATCACTTGTGCTTTGCGGTCCTGCATGCCCATCACGTTGTTGTTGTTGTCGATGCCGTCCATGATGAAGTTGTTTTGCGTGGTCTGCTGGCCGTTGGCATTGAAGCCGGACACGGAGTCACGGCTCTGGCCTGCGGCGGTGACGCCCGCGGACAACCAGGCAAGCTGCTGAAAGTTCCGTCCGTTGAGCGGCAGGTTGCGGATCTCGCGCTGGTTGATGACATTCGACAGAGTTGCGGTCTCGGCCTCGAGCAGCGGGGCGTCCGAGGTAACGGACACGGTCTCGGACACCTGTCCGATCTTCAATTTAAAGTCGGCCCGCGCGCGGTCCTGCGCGTGGATGACGATGCCCTTCCAGATTTCCTTCTTGAAGCCAGTCTTCTCCACCGAGACGTCATATGTCCCAAGCCGGAGTGGGCCGATGGTATAGGCGCCGGTGTCCTCACTCTGGACGATACGCGATTCGTTCGTCTCGATATCGGTTGCAACTACACGGGCTCCCGCGATCACCGCACCGCTCTCGTCGGTGACGACTCCGGTGATCGTACCCATATCCTGTTGGCTGAACAGCGCCCCACCAAAGATAAGCGCCATGACGTACACCACAACGCAGCGTTTCATGGTGTATGAAGGTATCACAAAAGGATGCGTTCGCGCCCGCTGGGGCGCTAGCGTAGCGCAGTCGTGCTAGCATCAAGCCGATGCCTCTCGCGCAAATCGGTAAAGCGCTCGCCCAACAGGTAGTGGGGGAGAAAATCCAGGACGTGATGGATTCGCTGCGTCCGCCCGACATCTCCAAGGTATTGGACCCGTCAAAGCAGGAAAAAACAACCGCTGCGGCACCGGGAGAGAACCTTTCAGCGACAATTCTGGCGCAAATTCAGGCGATGCAGCAGGCGTGTAAAGAGGATCAGGAACTGGTTGTCTTGTGCAATGCCGGTCTGGAAACGTTGCGCGTCATGGAATTCTATGCGCCATCGCCGCAAGTGCTGGTGATGACCGGAATCGATACGGGACGCAATATCACGCGAGTGATTTCACCGATCGAAACCGTGCAACTGGTCTGCAAAGTGATGAGCGTGCAGGCCGGCGCCAAACCGGCCCGCGTGAATTTCAAAACTGCGAAGCCGAAGAGCTAGCGACGGCTATTTCAGCTTGACCACTTTACCCGTGGCGATCGATTCCTTAGCGGCGTCGATAATCTCGATTACACCGACATTAATGTCGATCGCCGTTAGTCCTTCAATCGGCTTATTCTGGCGGATGCGACTGGCCATGTAAGCGATCGGCTCGGATTCCTCGGGCGGAAGCGCCGTCAGATCGAGCGTTTGTGCCTTACCACGAACCTTCTGCAGGGTCACCGCTTTCTGCTCCATATGAACTCCGCCGTTGTTGCCGAAGACTTCCAGGTCCTGATACGACCGGGGAAGATCCCAACTGCCTTCGAAGATACCAACGGCGTTTTTGTATCCGAGAATAAGGTCGGCGTTGTCCTCGACCTTCGGGAACTCTTCGGGACGCAGATGGTTGGCGTGCGCATAGACCGTCTCGGGTTTCCCCAGATACCATAGCGACCATAAAGCGTTGTAGCAGCCGAAATCCATTAACGCGCCCGCGCCGTTCTTCACCGGGTCCGTGAGCCAGGCGAAGAAGAATTGGTTACGCGGCCCATTGTTTCCAGGTCCATGATGGCCGACGATGCCGTGCAGCCTGTACACCTGCCCCAAATCCGTCTCTACCGCTTTCTTGGCGACATAATTCGCCGGCCACCATGCCATCTGGTAATTGGTCTGAATGCGGATGCCATATTGCTCAGCGAGTTTCTTCACCTCGCGAGCGTCCGCGCCGGTGGATGCCAGCGGTTTTTCGAAAATCACGTTAATTTTGCGCGGCGCGCAGGCTTTCACGATTTCCAGGTGCCGGTTATTTTCAACGAATGCCCAGACGATCTCGGGCTTGGTCCTGTCCAGCATCTGGACGTAGTTCTCGCCGGTCAACAGGCCCTTGTCGACACCGGCTTTTTCGGCTTCGGCGCGCAAGGCCGGGTTGGGTTCGGCGACCCCGACCAGCGTCACATCTTTGCTCTTGAGTATCGTGTTGAGGTGTCCCCATACGTGCGAGTGCACCAGGCCTACGATCGCGATCTTGTATTGCTGCGCTGCGCAAACTTGAGTCCATGCCAGCGCCAAAATTGCAATAGTCAGTTTCTTCATGCTTTCGTCTCGTCTACGTTCTTTCCGTCGCCTTCGTATGTCTCCCGTTTCGCGCCCGTCTTCACGATGCGTTCGGTGGCGGGATCGAACAGCATCTGCTTCTGTTCGCGATACGCTTCGACGCCCAGCCCGATCGCGACCATCGCTTTGTAACCGAAGTCGGCATCGAGATTGGGCTTTTTGCGCGTCCGCATACAATCGAAGAAATTCTCCAGGTGCGACTGATAGAAATCCGGACCGCTGGCATCGATGTGAAGGACGTCTTCTCCCGTTTTCTCCTTGAATTGCTTCTTGAAGAGCGGTTCAGGCGTCACCACCACTTCGCGGCCTCGGAACTCCATCACGGCTTCGTGCCCGTAGATGACCGGGTGGACGAAGTTGTTGGGCGCATCGCTGGCCATCGAGGACAGCATCATCACGGAATAATCCGGATATTCGATGGTTGTCATCATTGTATCCGGGACTTCGCGATCCTTCTGCACATAGATGCCGCCGTTAGCCGACACGCGCACCGGGAATTGCGGCCCGAGGACCGCAAGGAACGGCACGAGGCGATGGTAAAGAAGGTCGGTCGAGATGCCGCCGGAATAGTCCCAGTATTTGCGAAAGCGGAAGTAGCGGTCGGCGCTGAAGGGGCGTTTCGGCGCGGAACCGAGGAAACGTTTCCAATCGATGTTTTCGGGCGTACCTTCGGGCTCGACGGTGTAGTTCCATTCGCCGTGGTAGCTGTTGCGGGAGTAAGTGCCCTGGCAGAACAGGACTTTGCCGAGCAGTCCTTTCTGTACCACGTCGCGGGCTTTCAAGGTCTGTAACTCGGAGGCGTACTGACTGCCGATCTGCATAACCCGGCCGCTGGACTTGACGTGCTCGGCAAGAACCTTGGCTTCCTCGATTTTGTAAGTCATGGGCTTTTCGAGGTAGACGTCCTTGCCTGCGAGCATCGCGTCCATGGCCATGCGGAAATGCCAGTGGTCGGGCGTGGCGACAAGGACGGCGTCGACGTCGGGACGGTTGACGAGATCGCGATAGTCGTGGTGGATGTCTTTGTCGGTGAGGCCGAGAAGTTCTTTGGCGTGGTCCTTGCGCTTGGTGTAGATTTCGCAGGCGGCGACGACCTGGATATTGGCGTCCTTGGCGGACATTTTCTTTAGCTGTCGACAGTGCCCCGAGCCACGAATGCCGACACCGATGATGCCGATGTTGATCCGGTCATTCGCGCCAAGCACGCGGGAGGCGGCTGGGCGGGCGGCCAAGAGGGTCCGGGCGGCAGGCAGAGCGGCTGCAGCGGCCATGAAATCTCGACGGGTGTTCATCAGCATCGATTCCATCACAGATGAGTGCAAGGGGCAAGGGAAAGCTGGTCCGCCGCGATTTCGATCCGCGTCGCCATGGTCCTGTTCCATTTGTCGCGCGATCCCGTCCAGAGCGGCTTCGACCGCGCCCGGAGTGACTCCCCGTTTCAAGCGTCCGACGATCTGAAACATGGTGAGGTCGCGGCGTTCAAGCGCATTGTCACCGAGTTCGGGCGCAAGCGACGCAGAGACCGAAAGGGGCAGCCAAAGGTCAGCTGCGAAAAACGCGGGGGAGGCCCCGACGAAGTCCTTGGGTCCGACGCCGATAAGCGTACAGGCGCTCCCATTGACGCGCGGCGTTTTTCCGATGACGGCAGAATCGGAGCCCAGGTGTTCCTGCCAGAAGCGATAGCTCACGGCGACGACCGGGGTGCGGCCTGGCTGGTCGTTATCAGCATCGAAGAAGTTGCCCAGCGACGCGTGGACACCGAGCGTCATGAAATACGACGAAGTGGCCAGGTGCCCCCAGAAGCGTTGGGTGCGGCCGTTGAGCGATACGCCGAACGGCACGGGCGCAACGTAGGCGGATACGGACGTAAACAGATCGCTGCGCGGCTGGATTCGACAGTAGTAGGGATAGGACTTGGGCGCACTGAGCGCGACCAGTTCCGCGGGGTTTGGAACGCTGGGAATATCGCGGAGAATCAGCCCGTTGACCTCGCTGAAGCCACATGTCGCGACCGCGATGCCAAGGCTGAGCGAAGTTAGTGCGACCAATGTGTAGCCAGTCGACTTGCTGAGCGTCCGAGCGGCATAGCGGATGTCCTGTTGAAGACGCGTGGCGTGTTCGATCGGAATGCGAATGGCGATGTCGACGAGCAGCGCCAGCAGACCGGCTATACCATGCCGCTGCCAGATGAGTTCGATGGCGTCTTCCGTGACCTGCACGATTTCGTCCTCATACGCGCACCTGAATTCGTACGGAAAGGCGCGAGCAAGAGCCCGATAGAGGCGCAGGGTAAGAGCGACAGGCCGCGGCTGCGATTGAGAAGTCATGATTCCGCATTTCGCAAACCGCGCCTGGCTCGCATGATGCGAACTAGTTCTTCAAGCCGCTCGCGTTCGGCTGCGAGGACGCGGCGCCCGAGGCGGGTGAGGCGGTAGTAGCGGCGGCGCGGGTCGTCCTGGTTAGGATGAGGACGGTCGTCCGATGCTTGGATGAGGTCTTCGTCGATGAGGCGCTTCAGTGTGCCATACAACGTTGCGGGCCAGAGCCGGACTTTGCCATCGGTCCGTTCGAGGACTTCCTGCATGATGGCGTAGCCATGCTGGTCGTCGTCGGTGAGGGAGAGGAGCACGTGGAACCAATGGGGCTTGAGGGGCAGATAGGCGTCGGGTGAATTCTTCACTGGTATATATATTAATCAATATATATATAGAAAACTAGGGCGCAGCTTAGAAACCGGCAGATGCCCGTCGTACGGCCTGCCGTCCAAAAAGTCTTTCCTGGTAGGTTAGAGTGATGAATCCATACGCTTCATTCCTGGGAGAGCAGAATCCATCCGACGTCATCTCGGCGACTGCCGGCAAACTGCACGCTATCGTCAGCCGCATTTCTGAACAGGACACGAACCGCACGCCGGCGCCGGGCAAGTGGAGCATCCGCGAGATCATCTGCCATCTCGCCGATTGCGAAGTTGTCTTCGCGTTCCGCATCCGCCAGACTCTCGCTGAGCCTCACCACGTCATCCAACCGTTCGATCAGGACATTTGGGCGAAGACCTATGCGGCGTACACTGTCCAGCAAGCGCTCGCGGCATTTACCGCTGTCCGCGAGTGGAACGTCGCAGTCCTCCGTACGCTCAACGCGGATGCTTTGCACCTCCCGGTTACCCACCCCGAACGCGGCACCATGACCCTTCAGACCATCGTCGAGACAATGGGCGGACACGATCTCAACCACCTGAAACAAATCGAGGGGCTTGCCAGTCGAGCAGCCTCCGCGTAGCCATTTGGCGCGCGTAGCCGATTGGCGTAAGATACGTCCATGCGAGGAATTCTCCTGCTCCTCACGGCGGTGAGCCTGGCCGTTGCTGCCGACCCCGCCAAAACGGACGATCCCTGGATCAAAGTGAAAGAACTCAAGAGCGGCTCCGACGTGCGTGTCTTTAAGAAGGGCTCCACGCAGCCGATCAATGCACAGATCGGCGACACTACCGATGACAAATTGATCGTCATCGTGAACAAAAAAGAGCAACGGGCCATCGACAGGAAAGATATCGAACGCGTCGATTATCGCCCTGCTTCCGGCAAGCCGGTGAAGACGGAGAGCGAGAGCATCGGCCCCGATGGTCAGAGAAACTGGTCCGCCGGCACGAGTTGGTCCCGCGAAGGCTGGAAAACCGTCTACCAACGGACTGCGGGTAAGTAGACCCAGTGCGCGTTCTCGCGTTGCTGTGCCTGGCGTGGGCTGCCATCGCCGCGCCACGCACGACGATTCCCTTTGACTCGGATTGGCGCTTCCTCAAGTCTGAGTCTCCAGGTGCGGAAGCACCGGACTTCAACGACTCCGGCTGGCGCGCACTCTCCGTACCCCATGACTGGAGCATCGAAGGTCCGTTCGACGAGAAGAACCCGACCGGGGGCGCAGGCGCGTTCCTTCCCTCAGGAGTCGGATGGTATCGCAAGCACTTCCCCGCCCCGAACGATTGGAACGGACGGCGCGTGTTCATTGAATTCGACGGCATCATGGCGAATAGCGACGTCTGGATTAACGGCGCTCATCTCGCCAAACGGCCGAACGGATACGTCAGCTTCCGCTACGAATTGACCGGTCACCTCAAATTCGGAGCGGGCAACCAGAATGTCATCGCCGTCCGCGTGGATAATTCGCAGCAGCCGGCGTCCCGTTGGTATGCGGGAGCAGGGATTTACCGTCATGTACGGCTGCTTGCCATGGACCGCGTACACATCGGCCAATGGGCAACATTCGTCTCAACACCGAAAGTCGCCGCGAGTTCCGCCACGGTGCATGCGCAAACTGTGGTCATCAATCAATCGGAAATCCCGCGCAAGGTTTCCGTGAAGTTCGGTATCACCGACCCTCGCGGCACGAAAATCGGCGGCAGTAAGCCGTTGACGCAGACCATTCAGCCGGGAAAGTCCGCGGCGTACGGAGAGTCGATTGAGGTGAAGTCGCCGCAGCTTTGGAGCCTCGATCATCCAGACCAGTACAAGCTCCAGGCGGCTGTTGTCGACGGCGCCAAAGTTCTCGACTTCGAAACCATACCCTTCGGCATTCGTGATGCGCATTTTGACGCCCCGACCGGCTTCTGGCTCAACGGCCAAAACTTCAAACTCAAAGGCGCGTGCCTGCATCAAGAAGCCGGCGGCCTCGGCACGGCGGTTCCGGACAGCGCGTGGGAGCGTCGCATTGCCGCGCTGAAGAAGTTGGGCGTGAATGCCATCCGCGGCGCCCACAATCCTCCCTCGCCCGATTTCCTGGACATCTGCGACCGCATGGGCATTCTCGTCATGGACGAAATGTTCGATGTCTGGACGGTGCGCAAACTCCCCTACGACTACCATCTGTATTTCCGGGAATGGTCGAAGACCGATACGCGCGACACCGTCATGCGCGACCGCAATCATCCGAGCATCATTCTCTACAGCGCTGGCAATGAGATCCGTGACACGCCGCAGGCCGAAATGGCAAAGGACATCCTGCGCGGCCTGGTCGATACGTTCCATCAGTTCGATCCCACGAGACCCGTGACTCAGGCGCTTTTCCGTCCCAACGTCAGTCACGACTATGAGGACGGGCTCGCTGACATCCTCGACGTCGTCGGCCAGAACTATCGCGAGAACGAACTCCTGAAAGCGCACCAGAACAAGCCCACGCGGAAGATCGTGCAAACCGAGACGCAGCACGACCGGCGTGCATGGCTCATGATGCGCGACAATGCGCCCTTCTCCGGACAGTTTCTGTGGACAGGCATCGATTACCTGGGAGAATCGCGGCGGTGGCCGCTGGTCGGAGCGGGGTCGGGGTTGCTCGACCGCACGGGCGTTCTGAAACCGGCAGGGTTGGAGCGCGAGAGCTGGTGGTCGGAGAAGCCCGTGGTGCATATTGTCCGGCGCGTCGGCCGTGAGCAGACGACGCCGGATGATCCCGGCTTCAATCCACTGCAGCGCTCGCAATCGGTCTTCCCTGACTGGACGCCCGCGAACACGACTGCGCACGAGGAAACGGTCGAAGTGTACAGCAATTGTGCGGAGGTCGAGCTGACGCTCAATGGAAAATCGCTCGGCACAAAACCGCTTCCGGAGGATGCGTCCGCGCGTGTTTGGACGGTTCCATTTGAGTCAGGCACCATCCGGGCAATCGGCAGGAACAAAGGAAAGATGGTTGCGTCGGAGGAACTGCGCACCGCCGGCAAGCCTGCAGGCATCGCACTCGCTACAGATCACCCACACTTGAGGACCGATTGGAACGATGTATCCTACATCACCGCGCAAATCGTCGACGACAAGGGTGTGCTGACGCCGAGCGCCGCCGGTCTGGTGCAGTTCAACATTTCTGGTCCAGGCGTGATCGTCGCCCTGGACAATGCCGATAATGCCAGTCACGAACTTTTCCAAACCGACGCGCGGCACGCATACCAGGGACGCATGGTGGCAATCGTGCGCGCGACCGGTGCCGGACGGATCAACCTCAGCGCGTCGGCGGAGGGTTTGGCGAGCGGGTCGTTGGGCATCGACGCGCGGTAGCGTCGCCTGTAACCAAATCGTTAAACTCGCGTCGGCTCACGCCTGCGATACATTTTCTACTTGCCTCAACTTCCATTTCATCCGACACTGATGGTTTGGGAAACATACTCGAAAAAAACGGACGCAAAAACTCCATGGTTCTGGAACCGACGGATCGGTGGTCGGTGCAGGATGCTCGCGAACTCTACGACGTCGCGAGCTGGGGCAAAGGCTACTTCTCGATCGATGAGCAGGGCCACGTCCTGGTTCATCCCGAGAAGGATCCCGCCCGCTCCATCGACCTGAAGAAACTTGTCGATACCCTAATTCTGCGCGGCATCTCGCTGCCCATCCTGATTCGCTTCGCCGAAATCCTCAAGCACCGCCTGGGCGAGATCGACAGCGCGTTCCAGACCGCGATCGTGGAGCACAAATACCAGGGCAGCTACTGCTGTGTATATCCCATCAAGGTCAACCAGCAGCGGCAGGTCGTCGAGGAAGTGCTGGAGTTCGGCCGGCCGTTCCAGTTCGGACTGGAAGCCGGGTCGAAGCCGGAGCTGTTGGCTGTGATGGCGCTCGCGGACAACGACACGCCGATCATCTGCAACGGGTTTAAAGACGACGAATACATCGAGATGGCGATGATGGCCCAGAAGATGGGCCGCAAGATCATTCCGGTGGTGGAGAAATACACGGAGCTGCACCTGATCGCGAAGTACTCGGCGAAGGTCGGCGTGCGGCCGCAGATCGGCGTGCGCGTCAAGCTGGCGAGCCGCGGGTCGGGACGGTGGAAGTCGTCGGGAGGATTCCGTTCGAAGTTCGGGCTGACGACTGCGGAAGTCATGCGGGCGCTCGAAGAGTTGAAGGGCTGGGGCATGGAAGATTGCTTGGTCCTACTCCATTTCCACCTGGGGAGCCAGATCACGAATATCCGGCAGGTGAAAGGCGCTGTGAACGAGGCTGCGCGGCTCTATGCGGAGCTTTCGCGGCTGGGCGCTGGGATGAAGTACCTGGATGTCGGCGGCGGCTTGGGCATCGATTACGATGGCTCGCAGACCGATTTCGAGTCGAGCGTCAATTACACCTTGCAAGAATACGCGAACGACATCGTTTATCACATCCAGAATGTGTGTGACGAATCGAATGTCCGGCATCCGGTTATCGTGACGGAGAGCGGCCGCGCGGTGGTCGCGTATCACAGCGTACTGGTGTTCAACGTACTTGGCGTCGCGGGACTGGGCGACGAGGAAGTGCGGATCGAGATGCCTGCCGAACCGGAGCAGCCGCTGATCGACCTGCAGGAAACCTACCGGTCGGTGACGTCGCGCAACCTGTTGGAGAGCTACCATGACGCGCAGCAGGCATTGGACCAGGCGCTCAATCTTTTCAGCCTCGGATATCTGCCGCTGGAGCAGCGGTGCCTGGCGGAGAATCTCTTCTGGTCGATCTGCCGTCGCGTCCTGAAGCAGGCGCGCGAACTCGACTACCTGCCCGAAGAACTCGAAGGCCTGGACGCGATGTTGTCGGACACCTACTTCTGTAACTTCTCGCTGTTCCAGAGCATGCCGGACAGTTGGGCCATCAAGCAGCTGTTCCCGATCATGCCGATTCACCGGCTCGAAGAACAGCCGACGCACCCGGCGGTCCTAGGCGACATTACATGCGATTCCGACGGCAAGGTGGACCAGTTCATCGATCGTCGTGACGTGAAGCGCACACTGATGTTGCACGCGTACAAAGGCGAGGACTACTATTTGGGCGCGTTTCTGCTAGGCGCCTATCAGGAGATCCTGGGCGACCTGCACAATCTGTTCGGCGACACGAATGCCGTGCACGTGCGGCTGAACGACGCGGGTGAAGTGGTCCTGGATACCGTGATCAAGGGCGATACGGTTCGCGAAGTGCTCGACTATGTGCAGTTCAAGGCCGATTCACTGATCACCGGACTGCGGCGCGACGTGGAACTCGCGGTACGCGAGGGTCGGCTGAAGTACGAGGAGGCCGGCCACCTGCTGCGCTACTACGAGGACGGACTCCACGGCTACACCTACCTCGAGGACGTCCACGAGAGCTGAACTGCTCGTGAAACTGTTAAGCCCGGCGGCGGGCCAAAACGCCCCACCGATCAGAAGACTGCTTTCAACTTCCGGTACGTCTCAGACAACTCCTCCGGCAAGATGCGCGTCTCTCCGACCACCGTTAGAAAATTCGCGTCTCCAATCCAGCGCGGCAGAACGTGCATATGAATGTGCTCCGCGATTCCCGCTCCTGCGGCTTCGCCGAGGTTCATCCCTAAATTCATCCCTTTCGGCCGATAGACCTGACGCAGCTTATCGTCCGCGGCCCGCACGAGTTCAAATAACTCCTGCGAGGTTGCTCCGTCGATCCCCTGCAGTGAATCCGTGTGGACGAACGGGACTACCATCAGGTGGCCCGTCGTGTACGGATACCGGTTAAGGATGATGTAGTTGAAACGCGCCCGGTGAACGATGAGGTTCTCCTCGTCGTTATTCTCGCGGGGAAGATCGCAGAAGATGCAGCCCTCCGGCCGCTTCTCTTTGCTGACGTATTGAAAGCGCCAGGGATTCCAGAGACGGTCCACTTATCCAGCTCCAGCGTGCCCTTACGCTACTGGAGTATTGTCAGACGACGGTGGTTCACCAGCGGGAGCGTGCGCGGAATTGTTGACGACGTCCTTCAGTTCTTTGCTGGGCTTAAAGTACGGTATCTTTTTCGCAGGTACTTCGACCCGCGTGCCGGTCTTCGGGTTACGACCTACCCGAGGCTGGCGCTGGCGCGTCCGGAAACTTCCGAAACCGCGAATCTCGATCTTGTCGCCGCCGCGCAGAGATTTGACGATGCTGTCGAAGATAGCGTCCACGATGACCTCGGCTTCCTTCCGGGTCATCTCCACCACGCGCGCTACTTCCTCAATCAGATCCGCCTTGGTCATTTACGCCATCCTCATTTGTTCTCTAAAGCTGTTTCAAGACAATAGATTACGAAGACTTAGTATCGCGTGAAATGGCCCTGCTTTGCAATCGGGAAAAGAAAAATCAGCCCTGGGATCGTGATTTTCCGCCACGCGGGCTTACCAGCCCTTCCATGTTGGAGGTGGCCGCCGCGGCATGCCGCTGGTAGTCGCCCAGCCGGTGCCGCTCCTCTTCGTCCCGCGCCGCCTTAAGACTGAGGCCGATCTTTTTCTCCGCCTCATTCATCTTGATGATCTTGAACTCGTACTCTTCACCAACCGTAATCAGCGGCGGGTCGGACTTCCTGCCTGTATACCCCGGAATTTCCGAGAAATGGCAAAGCCCCTCCACGCCCTCGGCTAGTTCGACGAAAGCGCCAAATCCCGCCAGACGGCAGACTTTGCCTTTAACCATATCGTTAACATTGTGTCCGGCGAAGTAGCTCTCCCAGGCATCCGGCTGTAACTGCTTGATTCCTAGAGACAAGCGCTTGTGCGGGACGTCGATCGCGAGGATCACCGCCTGCACCATCGAACCCTTGCGCAGCACTTCCGACGGGTGCTTGATCCGCTTGGTCCACGACAGGTCCGAGACATGCACCAGCCCGTCGATACCTTCTTCAATCTCAATAAAGGCCCCGAAATCGGTCATGTTCCGGACCCGCCCTTCAACGACCGATCCCACACTGTAGCGGCTGCTGATGGTCGTCCAGGGATCGGGTTCGAGCTGCTTTAAGCCCAATGAAATCCGTCGCTCGCGTGGATGGACTTCCAGTACCACTGACTCCACGTTGTCGCCCGGTTTCACGACCTTTGACGGGTGCTTCATGCGCCGGGACCAAGTCATCTCGCTGATGTGGATCAGCCCCTCCACCCCGGCTTCCAGTTCGACGAACGCTCCGTAGTCGGCGATGTTGACAACCCGGCCAAAGACCCGTGTACCTACTGGGTACCGCTCTTCAATAGCCTCCCAAGGATCAGGCGTAAGCTGTTTGATCCCAAGAGATACGCGATCTTTTTCTGAGTCGTACTTGAGCACCTGCACGGTGACTTCGTCGCCCGGATGCAGTACCTCGGAAGGATGCCCGATGCGCCCCCACGAGATGTCCGTCACGTGCAGCAATCCATCGATGCCGCCGAGGTCAACGAATGCCCCGTAGTCGGTGACATTCTTGACGATGCCTGTCAGCACAGCACCCGGAGCGAGATGCTCCATGGTCAAAGCCTTACGCTCCGCAGTCTCCTGTTCGAGCGCGAGCTTCCGGGAAACCACCACATTGCCGCGACGCCGGTTGAGCTTGATAATCTTGACCGGAATGTCCTGACCGGTAAAGGTGTCCAGGTTGCGCACCGGCCGCATATCGATCTGCGAGCCGGGCATGAACGCCTTGATCCCGACGTCTACGGCCAGACCGCCTTTCACCCGGCTGATTACCCTGCCCAGGATGGTGAGCTGCTCCTGGTACGCTTTCTCGAGGTTCTCCCAGACGGCAAGCCGCGCTGCTTTGTCGTGCGAAAGAGGAATGTAACCTTCCGCACTCTCGCCGCCGTGATCGATCATCACGTCCACGATGTCGCCCGGCTTTACATTCAATTCTCCGGATGGTGTCAGGAATTGCGAGATCGGCACCGATCCTTCGGATTTCGAACCGACGTCCACGATCACGTCTTTGGACGTGACCTTGAGCACGCGTCCTTGCAGGATTTCGTGCGAAGCCGCAGGGACGAAATGAGTGTAGTCGTCCAGCAGGTGCTCGTATTCAGCCCCGTTCAGGTCGCTTGCCTGATCGAGCTGGTCGGCTGCTTGCTCCGGTTGACCAGTGATCTCGTTGTCCGCCATTTTCGCAACGCTCGCAGGGTTACTTTGCAAAATAGGCTCCATTTCGATAGAGAGAGGGTGCACCTGTAGTAACCCGATGCTGGTTCGTCGTTTAACTGAGGATAGCGAAGACCGCTGTAACTGTCAAACGTGTATCCGGCCGTCTGCAGGAAAGGCCGACAATAAATGGCTTGAACACCCTGGTGGAAAACTCAGGTTTTCATCGCTGAACGTGCGCCAGAGTTTCAGTGTGACGGCCGGCATGAACGGCCTATCCATTTTCGAAGGAGTTTGAACTGAGACTACGCTCAACTCGGTCAAGCTTACCTGCCGAGCAAAATACTCACCGTCTGATCCGCATAATTAACTACCGCCAGATCGACTCTGCCGTCACCATCGAAAGCGCCGGCTGCGACCGCAACCGGTGCTGCTCCCGCGGAATAACTCACCATTTTTCGAAACGTTCCATCGCCATTGCCCGCGAGCACTCAACAGTATTGTCGGCTTCATTCACCACGATCATGCCGGCATTCCCATCACCATCCACACCAGCGATGATCACCGACCACGGATTGCGGCCCGCCGTATACGTCACGACCAACAGCTGCGCATTGAGGTCCGTGATTACCCAAATCTTTCCCGCGTAATCGCTGAACGCGAGCCCCACTGCATTCGGCGCGAACCTCCCGACTGTCAGGGCGGTCGGCCTGCTGCCATTCGCCAGCAGAATGTTTCTGAACAGCGGGAAGGTGAAGTCGTTGGCGCTGAAATACTCGCCGATGCGTCCGGTGCTGCTCGCCACCAGCAGGTCGGTCGTTATTCACATCGGCCGCTGCAATGGATACCGGCGAATCGGATACCGGCGAATCGCCGCCGGTATAATTCATCGCCGCCTGAAAGGTACCGTCCCCGTTGCCGGTCAGCACGCTGAAGCTGTCGCAGAGCTGGACCTCAGCCATTAGTCGACAACAATGTTCGATTCCACCCGGAATTTCCGGAAATTACTCCACGTGACCTCTTCGTCGGCGACGATCTTCTTCCCCAGAATCCGCAACGCGCCCGTGACGTACGACCGTTTGGGCAGCCAGATCTCGTCGTTGACCCGAGTCTGGTCGAACCGCAGTTTCGCCCCCGCACCGATGCGCGCGATGAACAGACCGAAACTCAGCGTATCGGTTGTCTCGGCCTCGACTCTCACCCACTGATACTCCACCTTGTCGATCCACAGCGTCCCTTTGATCTTCAGCAGATTCTTCGCATCTGCATGTTTCGGCCGATAGCCAGCCTTCGGTGTCGCCGAGATCACCCACACCGGCCGGGCGTCAACCTTGTCCTCGCGTTCGACACGCAGCTCATAGAGGTCGGGAATCTCCAGCAGAAACTCGCGGTCCTTCTGATGCCTTTTGTCTTCGCCGGCCAGGCGCCGCTGTTTCTGCCGCGGAGTTTCGTCGCGCAGCCTGGCGACCTCTTTGTCAAGCTTCTCCTGCTCCTTGCGAGCCTCGGACGCGGTCAGCGGCTTATTGTTCCGTTCGGTGAATCGACGGTGCGGCTGGCCGTACAGAATGACGGTCTCCCACGCTTCCTCTTTCGTGGACTTGACTGCGCCGTTCGAATCCAGCCGACGCTCCACACGACGAGCGGTCCAGGTATAGTCGTTGGCGCGCCGCCAGTTCGCCTGGTCCAGTTGAACGGACTTCCGCACGATCTCGCGCGCATCCTGCCCGAAAGCCGCCCCGGCCAGAAGAAGGGAAAGGAGAACCCGCATTCTTCCATTGTGGGGTCAGGGCTTCGGCCCGGTGCACATTCCGATCCTACGGCGCGAAATATCCATTCACATCGAACAGCACATCCGATAAGTCCGTCACATACACGTTAACCGCGCCGCCCGTCCCCGCCGGCACGATGGCCGCGTTCGACACCACCGACCCGCTATACGAATTCATCGTCGACACGTTCGGCATCCCTACCCCCGTCGGCCAGGTCGTGAAAATCCCCAACTGCGGCGCATGCGGCACCGCCGTGAAGTTGAACGAATATGCCCCCGCGCCCGACGGTATCCCGCACTGGCCCCACGGGACCGTGAACGACCGCTGCGTCCCCGCATTCATCGCCGGCGGACCCAGCGTCGTCGGAAATGTACTGACGCGCGTATCCGCGATCCGGCACGGCGCGACCGTATACAGCCTCAAGCCCGGCCGGGAGTCCGCAGACGGGGCGAAAAAGCCATTGATATCGATCACCAGGTCGGTCGTATCCGTCGAGTACACGTTGATGGCACCCGACGTCCCGGCGGGCACAATCGCCGCATTCGCCACCACCATCCCTGGCGTATACACATTCAGCGTCGATACATTCGGCTGCGCTTTCCCCGCCGGCCAAACAGTCAGGAATCCCAGCGTCGACTTCGGAATGGCCGTAATGTTCAGCGAGTACGCCGAGGCGGAGGACGGAATCTCACACGGACTACCCGTCGGCATCGTCAACGTTCTCGTGACGCCCGCTGCCAGCGATGGCGGCCCGAATCCTGCCGGGAAACTGCCGACGCGCGTATCCAGCACACGGCACGGCGTCGTCGTATAGAACAACAGACTGCCCGTCCCTCGGGGCGCGAAGTAGCCGTTGATGTCGAGGATGAGTTCGGTAGCGTCAGTTGCCCAGGCGTTTATGGCGCCGTTCGCACCCGCGGGAACGATCGCCGCATTCGCCACCGCAGTGCTGGTATTCGAATAGGAATTCAGCGTAGATACATTGGGCTGCGACTGTCCCGCCGGCCAGATGGTCAGAATCCCCAAATAGCCTTTGGTCACGACCGTGACATTCAATGAGTAGGCTGCCGCATTCGACGGAATACCGCATGCCGCATTGTTCGGGATCGTGAAAGTACGTGTCCCGCCTGCCAGAAGCGCCGGCGGACCGAATCCCGCTGGCATACCTGCCACGCGCGTATCCACCAGCCGGCACGGCGTCACCGGATAGAACTCCATCCCGGTCATCGCAATCCCCGTAAAGTTCACCGTCTGATTCGCCGCCAGGTTGGGGAAGGTGATGGATGAACTGAAGCTGTAGCCCATGGCCGAGGCCGAAACGGTATAGGTGTTATTCGCCGCGACGCTGACGCTATAACTGCCCCCCGCGACCGTTGTGGCTGTGACGAGCGACGGCCCATTCACGTTGATGACCACCCCGGACAGCGGTATTCCCGAGACCGTCACCTGCCCCGAAATCGTAATCAGGCCCGTTGTACCGGTCATGAATGTCAGGGTGGCAGTACTCGCCGTCCCTGCGGCGTTCTTCGAAACCACACGCCAGTAATAAATCGTGTTCGCCGCGAGCGATCCCGGAGTGTAACTGGTAGCTGTCGTATTCGTTGCCAGCGGGGGATTCGACTGCGTCCCGAAATACACGTCGTACGACGTCGCGCCCGCCGCGGCACTCCACGTTAAGGCCGCCCCGACGGACACGCCCGTCTGTCCGTTCGCCGGCGAAACCGGGATTGGCGGCGGTATCACAGTGATGTTGGTCACGTCAGTCCCTGTGCCCGGGATAGCGCCGGACGCGGACACGTTCACCACATTCGTTACTTGAGAAGGCGCGTTTCCCGCGACATTCACGGTCAACGTGATAATCGGGAAGCTTGCCCCAACCCCCAACGACGCGGATTGCGTGCACGTGAGCGACGCCAACGTACATGTCCAGCCGCTGCCGCTCATGGCCGTAGCCGTCAAACCCGTGGGCAGAGTATCGACCACCGTCACGGTCCCCGAAGTCGCCCCTGGACCGCCATTGGTGACTGTAATCGTATAGGCGCCCGTTTGATTGAACAGGAAATTCCCCGGATGCGTACTGGAAACCTGCAGCACGGAAGCCAGCGTCCCAAGCAGTACGGATACGTTATTGCTGTTCTGGTTGGCGACCGCGACATCTGTTCGTCCATCGCCGTTGAAATCGCCGACTGCGATGCCGTGCGGTGAAGAGCCCGTCGAATACGACGCTTGCGGCTGGAGCGTGCCGTCGCCTTTGCCCAGCAGTACCGAGACCGTATTGCTGCCGCCATTGGCCGCCAAGACGTCAAGCTTGCCATCGCCGTTCACATCCGCGATCGCCACCGAAGTCGGCATCGTGCCTGAAGCGTAGTAGACGTACGACTGGAACGTGCCATCGCCTCGTCCGAGGAACACGTCGACGCCGCCCGTATTGTCGGTCGTGACAATGTCCAACTTGCCGTCCCCGTTCAGATCGCCCACAGCCAGGCTGGGATCGGAACCTCTGCCGTAAATATAGGTCGGAGCCTGGAAGGTGCCGTCGCCAATTCCCAGGTACACGTAGATCGTGGAGCCGTAGAGTACGGCAACATCAGGTTTGCCGTCGCCGTTGAAGTCTGCGGGTACGGCGACATAGCCGTAATTGTTCAGGTAGTTAACCGTGCTTTGAAAGGTCCCGTCCCCGTTGCCCAACATGACTGCGACGTTCGAATAGTTGAACGAAACCACCAGATCGAGCTTCGAATCCTGGTTGAAATCGCTGACCGCCACGGAAATCGGTGGCTGCGTCAGCTGAATTGTACTGGCCGACTGGAACGTGCCGTCACCCTTCCCCAAAAGCGCGCTCAAGGAATTGTCGTTTTGATTGCAGACGATCAGGTCCTGCTTTCCGTCGCCATTCAGATCCGCGACAGCGAGAGCCACCGGCTGTTTGCCGACGGCATAGTCGACTTTACTCTTGAACGTCCCGTCTCCATTTCCGATTAGTACACTCACCGTATTCGCTGTGGAGTTCGGCGTCGCCAGATCGATGTTGCCGTCGCCGTTGAAATCGCCCGATGCCACCATCGTCGGCGCCGCACCCGTCGCAAACAGCGATTGAGCACCAAAACCGCTGGAAGTAGCGGCATTCACCGTGACTGCTTGGGCGCTGGAACGGCTGCTCCCATGTGTGGCATCGCCGCTGAATGTGGCCGTCAGAGCATGAACGCCGGCCGCCAGGGAACGCGTGGTCAAAATAGCTTTCCCGCTGGCTATCGTTGACGAACCAATGAACGATCCCGCATCGAAGAACGTTACGCTGCCGCTGATCGTACCCGTCCCGGTGACCGTTGCCGTCAGTGTGACTGTCTGTCCCAGTGTGGCCGGGCTCGGCGATGCCGTGAGCGAAGTCGTGGAATTCAGAATGATCGTGGTTGGATCGCTTGCTGTATTCCCCGCCCCGCCGTAGGTGACCGTTGCCTGGTTCGTAATGGTCGAAGGTGACAGGCTACCCGCCACGTTTACGTTCAACGTGATCGGCGGATAGCTGTAACCCGTCCCAATAGTATCGGATCGCGTGCATGTTACCGTTGCCAAAACGCAGTTCCAGCCATTTCCTGAAATGGCAGTTGCCGTCAGGCCGGCAGGCAAAGTATCCGTGACTGACACAGCCCCTGATGTAGGCGCAAACGCGGGATTGCTGACGGTCAGCTGGTAGGAACCCGTAGTTCCCGCCGTGAACCGTCCAGTGTGACTGGACGTAATCCCCAGCCCTGAGAACTGCCCGCCCAGAAATACGTTGATGCTTCCAGTGCTGTTATTCGCCACCACGAAGTCGGGCCTGCCGTCTCCGTTGAAATCGGCGAGCGCGACCGCCCCCGGGTAGCCATCCGTCGGGAAGACCGATGAGGTGGTCTGGAACGTCCCATCTCCGTTACCGAAGATGATGATCAGGCTCGAATTATAGTAGCCTCGATAGGCCACGTCCAGCTTGCCATCACCATTGAAGTCGCCGGCGATTGCAGTATTCGACGGTGGACCTCCATTACCCGAAATGCTGGACAGGGATGGACTCTGAAGAGAACCATCGCCGTTTCCCTTGAGCATGCCAATCCCGACCCAATACAGTTCGGCGACGTCCGATTTTCCGTCCGCATTGAAGTCCCCGGTGATCAAGCCGTAAACATAGTTGTCGATGCCATTCTGGGTCGTGGGATTCTGGAACGTGCCGTCACCGTTTCCTCGCATTACCGAAATCAACGACGCATAGCCGCCGTCCGCAAATACGACGTCAAGATTTCCGTCGTTATTCATGTCGCTGAGCGCCCAAAATCCCGACGATCCGACGTTCGCAGTTGTGGTCAATGCAGCTTGAAAAGTCCCATCGCCATTTCCGGGATATACGAAGATATTGCCGTTCAGAAGTATCAGATCCGCCATTCCATCGTGGTTGATGTCGTTGATCACTATGGCCGTCGAATAGTAACTGGTTAAAGAACTCACCGTCAACGGAGACTGAAAAGTGCCATCACCATTGCCCAATAGAACGACCAGGCTTGAATCGTACGCGACTGCAACATCCAGCTTGCCATCCCCATTGATGTCGCCGGCGGCTATTGCTCGGATGTACACGTTGTTCTGCGACCCGATGCTCTTCGCTGCTTGAAAAGTTCCATCGCCATTACCAGGCAGCAAACTCAAATCGTACTGGTTCCCGGTTAACAGATCCGCTTTTCCGTCTCCATTGAAATCGCCGACGACGACAGAGTTCGGCCCGTTGCCAACCTTATAGCTCACTGCCGGCTGCATTCCGTTCGCCGTTACTGCGTTCACCACCTGAGTGCGAGTCGCCGAAAACACCGGGCCGTAGTTGGAATCTCCGTCGTACCGCGCTGTCAGAGCGTGCGATCCGGCGGCCAATTGTGTGGTCGACAATGTAGCCTGTCCACCGGAAACGGTGGCGACGCCCAGCAACGTCGCACCGTCATAGAAGGTCACCTTTCCGGTTCCGCTGCCTACGGTCGCCGTCAAAATCACCAAATGACCCAAAGTCGACGGATTGGGCGTTGAAGCCAACGATACGCTTGTGGTGTACCGGACGTTGGTCGTATCCGTCGCGAAGTTATTCGCGCTGTTCGCATCGTTGCCGCCCGACACCGTCGCGGTGTCCGTAGCACTGCCTGCCTGGCTGCTCACATTCACGTTGATGATGATGGGCGGATAACTCGCCCCAGCCGCAAGGGAATCCGATCGCGTGCACGTGAGTGTGGAGAGTGTGCACGTCCAGCCGGTGCCGGATATGGCTGTCGCCGTGAAGCCTGACGGCAAGGTATCCGTTACTCCGACCGCGCCCCCGCTGATGATATCGCCAGTGTTGCTCACGACCAGTTTGTAATAGGCGCCTGTTTGGCCTTGGGTGAATCCGACACCATGGCTGAGAGCAATCGTGAGATCGGTGATCGCGCCTCCCAGAAACACGCTGACATAGCCGTTCGTGTAATTAGCCGAAACCACATCGGCCTTTCCATCACCGTTAAAGTCTCCGATTGCGATGCCGTAGACATACCCGCTGTTCGCATAGTTGACCGGGGACTGGAATGTGCCGTTGCCATAACCGGCTACAACTCCCAATGTGGACGAACCGTTCGCCGCGTATATCGCGTCCAGGATTCCATCGCCATTCATGTCCGCACTGGCCAGCGCGAGTGAACCCGTCGAGACCGGGTTGCCGATGGCCGGCTGTAGTGTCCCGTCTCCGTTGCCCAATAACAGCTTCAGCGACCCATACGAGTTGTCGTCTATAGTCGCCACGTCGAGTTTGCCGTCTCCATTGAAATCACCCACGTTCACCGCGTAGGAGTAGACGCCCGTGTTGTAAGTGACCGCCGGCTTGAATGACCCATCGCCATTGCCTACGAGCACATAAACGGCGAGGTAGCCGCCGAACACAAGATCGGCCTTCCCGTCCTGATTGAAGTCGCCGACCGCAACGGAGTAGGTTCCGGAGTTGCCCGCTGCATAGTTCACCGGCGCCTGAAATGTTCCATCGCCGTTGCCCAATAAAATCCGAATCGAGTTTGACGCGTTGCCATACGCCGCCACGGCCAGGTCGGCTCTTCCGTCGCCATTGAGATCGGCGGCGGCCAAGGCTTGAACGTTACCGGCTACGCTGACTGTCGTCGCAGTTTGGAATGTCCCATCGCCATTGCCTAGAAAAATGCTGATGACGGTAGACTGGTAATTGCTAACCGCCAGATCCTGTTTTCCGTCTCCATTCCAGTCCCCAACGATTACGCAATCCGGACCCGTGCCGGCCGCGTACTTCACAGCGCTCTTGAACGTTCCGTCGCCATTTCCCAGCAGGACGCTGATATTGTTGGAAGTATAGTTCGCGACCACCACATCCTGCTTCAAGTCGCCGTTAAAGTCGCCAACCGCAATCGCCTCTGCAGAGGTCCCCGTTGTCGGATAATTGACGGGAAGGCGCAAGCCCATCGACTGTCCCGCGACAACATTTTGCGAGAACGACGCGGAAGTATTCGACAAAAATCCGGTGTCTCCTGCGTAATAGGCCCGCAATGACCGCGTCCCGGACTGCAGAAGTGTGGTCGTCATCGATGCTGTCGAGCCGGAAATCGAACCGACACCCAGCATGGACATGCCGTCGTAGAACGTCACCTTTCCTGTCGCCCCGGCAGATACCATGGCCGTAAGCGTCAAAGGCCGTCCGAAATTCACCGGATTCGCCGACGTCGTCAATGTAACTGTGGAGGGGCTTAGCGCCTGGACAGCAACCGCAACTACGAGACCGTAGAAGGGCAGCAGAAGCATGCGTGGCATAAGTGGCGGAATTAGTGCGCATTCATACTATCACGAATCGATCGCGACGGTGCCTGTTTTCACAAAATAATCCGATTTCCTAGTCCTATTCGTCCTCCCTGGGGCGCCTCAACACTACGATGCTTCGTTCGCCCACCGCATAATCCAGCGTCGAAAGCGCGCGTTCCGTACCTGCGTCCGCAATATCCTCGGGACTCGGCAGCCCCGTATCCGCGACCAGACGCCAGTCCTCAGCGCGGCCTTCCTGCACCCGAAAGACTATCGGATGTGCACTGCCATTCACCATCACGTAAATATCGTCGTCATCCAGCGCGCCCCCACGGAGCCAGAACGCGACCGTCTGCCCGTGCGGCGAGAAATCGACATCCTTCCCCGGACCGAACCACGACACATCCTCGCGCCAGAAATGACTGCGCGCAATCGACGGATGCGCCTTGCGGAACGCGATAATCCGCTGGAAAAAGCGGAAAATGTCATGATTCTTCCGCACGAGATCCCAATCCAGGTAATTGATCTCATTGTCCTGGTTGTATGGGTTGTTATTTCCCCGGCGCGTATCCATAAACTCGTCGCCCGCCAGGAACATCGGCGTCCCGTTGGACAGCATCAGCAGCGTGATGAAATTCTTTACCTGCCGGCGCCGCAGCGCTAGCACCTCATCGGGCGCGCCAACGTCCCCTTCCCATCCGCAATTCCAACTCCGGTTATCGTCCGTCCCATCCCGATTCCCGTGACCGTTGGCCTCGTTGTGCTTGTGATTGTACGCGACCAGGTCGTACAGGCAGAACCCGTCATGCGCGGTCAGGAAGTTGACGCTCTGAAACGGCCGGTACGAATTCTCCAGATCGTCCGGAAAAATATCGTCGCTGCCGTACAGCCGCTGCATCAGTGCCCCGACCCGTCCCGGGACGCCCCGCACGAAATCCCGCAGATCGTCGCGGTACATGCCGTTCCACTGCCGCCAGTTCAGCCCCGGAAACGCACGCCCCAGCAGATAGCTCTCGATGTCCCACGCCTCGGCCGTCATCCGCACTCCATGCCGCGCCGCAAGCACGCCGATGTCGGCGATCAGCGACGGATGCTCCAGATCGAGCGCCCCGTCCGAACGCCGCGTAAACACGGACGCCAAGTCGAACCGGAAGCCGTCGACGCCCATGTGATGAATCCAGTACCGCAAGCTCTCGATAATCAAAGACCGCACCACCGGATGATCGCAGCGGAGCGTATTGCCGCAACCGGTGTCGTTCCGATACTGGCTGCGGTCCTGCTTCAGCAGGTAATACGACTGGTTGTCGATACCGCGATAGCTGAGCGTCGGCCCGTCGTCGCCCGCCTCGCTCGTGTGGTTGTACACCACGTCGAGCCACACCTCAATGCCGGCCTCGTGCATCGCATGCACCATCCTGCGGAATTCGTCTGCCGCGCCGTCCGAAGATTTCGCCGCTGCGTATCCCTGGTTCGGCGAGAAAAAATTCAGCGGCATATAGCCCCAGAAGCTGCCTTCCCGCGGATCGCTCTGCTGCACCGGCATCAATTCCACGGCCGTAATTCCCAGCTCTTTCAAATACGGGATCTTTTCCATCAGACCGGCGAACGTGCCGCGATGCGCCGCGCTGACACCGGAGTTCGCGCGCGCCGTGAAGCCCTTGACGTGCAGTTCGTACACGATCAGGTCGTGACTGGGGCGGATCGGCCGTTCCGCATAGCCGTTCGCCGCGGGACTGGTGCGCGGCAGCACGCCGAGCGGAGCGCGGCCATCGTTCGCACCCGGACGCTTTGCCGTTTCGCGGTCATACCCTGGCGGAAAATACACCGCGGGAGCGAACGGATCGAGCAGGATTTTCTCCGGATCGAACCGATAACCCTTCGCTGGATCCTGCCGTCCCTCGACGCGCCACGCATAATACGCCGAACGCGGAGCTTTCGCCGCCGGCACCCAGTAATGCCAGATGCGCCCCGACTTATTCAGCCGCGGATGCAGCCGGCATTCCAGCACGGGGTTGACCGGGTCGTCCGGGTCATACAGCAAGAGCGTGACGCCGGTTGCGCGCCGCGAGTACAGCGCAAAATTCCAAGCCTGGAGTGACGGCACCCAGGTGACGCCCATCGGTCCGGTAGTGCCTTCTTTTCGATCCCATTCGTCGAAGCTTCCGCTCGACCTCTGCAATTCAGCCAATCGTTCAGCATAACGTGAGTCGCGCGGGCGCCAGGCTGGACTACATCAACCTTCCCGACTCAGCAGGATCGTCGGCTGGCTCTTATAAACAGTCCGGGCGAACTCCCCATACCCGCACTTCTCCGCGATGCGCAGTGACGGCGCGTTATCCGGATGAATGATGCACACGGTACGCACTCGCCCGAATCGCGACAGGCCCCACTCGACCGCTGCGAGCGCCGCCTCCGTGGCGAATCCCAAGCCTTGCGCGCGGGGCGTCAATACCCATCCGATCTCGGGCGAACCTTCAACCGCCGGCGTAATGACTCGTTTGAACTCCGCGAACCCGACCTCTCCGACAAACCGGCCCGTCTCCTTCTCCTCTACCAACCAGGGCCCGAATCCCAGCCAGGCCCAGTGCCCGGAATACCTGAGGATTCGAGACCAGACATCCTCCACGGTGAACGGAACGCCGCCGATGTAGCGAGTGACCTCGATATCGCCCCACATCGCCGTACACTCGGCCAAATCGTCCAGCCGGTGCCCCCTTAACCTCAGCCGCTCGGTCTCCACAACAGGAACTTCAATCATCTTTATTGAGCTTCGCAGATCGACACCAACGCTATACAATGTGAGATACAGAACACTTCCATGCCTCGCCGCATTCTTGCCTTCACGATTCTACTCGCCACCGTTCCGGCCGGCGCTGCCGACCTCCAGCAGATCCGCTCACTCAACCAGAACCTCCGCGAGGCGGTCAACCATCGCACACCCGCGCCCGCCGATACTCTCAAACGCCGTGCGGCGCTCCTGCGTATGGCCATTCGCGAAAATCCCGGCACCGCCAAATCCCTCCTTTTTCAACCGGAGGAGATTGCGGCCCTCGCGCAGGCTTCTCCTGGTGCCGCGGCCGATCTGGAAACTCCTGCCTCGTACACCACCGACAACGCCACCGTCGTCGACTCCGCCGACTGGAAAAGTTCCTGGTATTTCTATCGCGTCTCGACCCCCGAAGGCCCGCTCACCGCATACCAGGATTCGAACGATGGTGTTCAGCCGTCGTGTGACACCCGCATGCTCATCGAGGGCTACCGTCTCGGCGACACCATGCTCGTCACCAATTCGTCAGTTGTCGTCAAAGCCGACCACCCCGCCTGCTCCACGCTTGGCGACCAGCATTCCGCCATCATCCTCGTCAGTTTCCCCCATGCTCCGATCAGCAGGATGACCATCGACCAGTACAAGTCAGTCTTCTTCTCCGATACCGCGCCATCCTTCAACGACTTCTACCGCGAGGCCTCTTACGGTAAAGCCTCCGTGTCGGGCGATGTCTTTGGACCCTTCACGCTCAGCCGCGATTACGATAGCTGCGTCGACTCATCGGCCGTCGAAGCTGAAGCTGTCGCCCTCGCCGACGCTGCGGTCGACCTCACGCCTTACAACCGCATCTTCCTCATTACTCCCCCCGCCGCCACCTGCACCTACGGCGGATTCAGCAACGTCGGCTGCGTCAATTACGTGCTCAAGAAAGCCGGCACGCTCCGTCTTTCGAGGGTGTATCAGTTCGACGCCTCGGCCGCCGAAATCCTGCGCGTTTCGCCCCATGAACTCGGCCACGGACTCGGCCTCAGCCACGCCCGCACCGACGCCCTCAACAACGAACCCCTCGGTCCGGACCGCACGCGCATGACGTATACCGAGTACGGCGACAGCTACTCGAGTATGGGCGGCAGCGGACCGCGTCACTTTGCGGCTCCGCATAAGGCGCTGCTCCAGTGGCTCGAGACCGACGAAACCGCCACTGTCTCCGACGACCAAAGGGTCGACCTGCTTCCCATGGCCTCGCCTACGCACGGCCTCAAGGGGATTCGCGTCGAGCGCCGCATCGGCTCGAAACAGTACGTGTGGATCGAATACAGAAGACCGACCGGCTACGATTCCGTGCTTGCCAACCTTCTGAGCGGTGGCGCCCTGATTCACTTCGAGGACACCACGACGGGCGGCTACACCGAACTCCTCAACTACGGCAGTTCCTTCAACAACGCCGAACTGCGCGCGGGTTCCACATGGCGCGACCCCTACAGCGACCTGACGATCCAAGTCATCGAAGCCGCACCCGACCATCTCCGCGTCGCCGTTCGCCACGACCCGCTCTGCACTTCGGTCACCTGGCCTTCATCCGCCGCTTTTGCCGCGGACGCCGTATCTCTGATGGCCACATTCTCCTCGCCAACCTGCGATCTGACGGCGATCGGCAATAACTTCTGGCTGCTTCCCCAGCCCTTCACTTCTTCGGACGGCTCGGTCCGTTTCGACGTCGCGGCGAACTCCGACCCCATCCAGCGCCAGGGCTCGCTGACGGTTGGCCGCCAGACCTTTTTCGTTCGCCAGGCGCCTCTCATCCATCCGTTGAGCGTCAGCTACTTCGGCCCTGCGAAGGCCACGGCGATGTCGACGCGTTACCAGATCGGAGTGTCGCTGCCCAACACCACCGCCACGACCGGGTCCATCGACGTCCTGTTCAGTCCCACCACCTCTTTCCAGGGAGAATGCGCCTTCACCTACGACTTCGCAGCTCGCAACGCCCGTCTGCTCGATAACTCGGGCGCCGCGGTCGGCACACCGCTGGCTACCGGGTCGACACAGTCATTGAGCAATACGGTCTGCGGTATCAGCTCGCTGACCGATACGCGAACCAATGCGTACTTTTCGAACTTCTTCTTCACCTGGCTGCCGCGCACCACGGTCTCCCAAAACCTCAACGTCTATTACCGGTTCCGCACCTCGCCGGACGCCGCTCCCGGTGACTGGCAGCAAGGCGGCTTGGTTCTTTCGAATCCATCGGCCTGCAGCATCGCCGCGGACGTTCCCGCGATCATCGCCGCGGCCGCTGCCGCAACGTACACAGTCAATATCTCCGGAACAGCGAGTTGCGCGTGGCAAGCGCAAAGCGACGCCGCGTGGATCACGCCGAACACGACATCGGGATCGGGAGCAGGCCGGATCCTGATCGCCGTCGCCGCGAATCCTGGCAACACGGCACGCACGGGTACCGTCAACATCGGCAACATCGCAATCCCGGTCCAGCAGCCCGCAACCATTGGAGCCGCGCAGCCGTACGTACAGTTCTCGCAATCCGAACTGGACGTCCCTCGCAAGGCTTCATCGGCCTCGCTGCAATTCAGCACGTCTCTCCACGACGGCGGCATCTCCTGGATCCCGAGCGCGTCCTGGCTGCGAGTTACCACTTACAACACGACCGTCGCCGGCTGCCCCTGCGTCACCGTCGCATGGGACAGCAATCTCGGCGACTCTCCGCGCCAGGCGACCCTCACACCGGCGCAGGTTGACGGTACACCGGTGACCGGAACGGTCCTGCACATCGTACAAGATGCCGGTAAGCTTACTCCGGCCGATTACCTGCTCACCACCGTCGTCGGCGCGGACGCCACGTTCGACGGCGTCCCTGCGCTCTCGACGATCCTGAAACAGCCGCAAGGTGTCGCCCTGGCACCGGACGGGAGCCTGCTGGTGGCTGAGTTCGATGGCCATCGCTTTCGCCGGATAGCGCCTGACGGCACGGCCAGCACTTTCGCCGGAACCGGTGCTCCAACTACGACGCCTTACACCGGGTCCCCACTCCAGATCGGAACGTGGCAGCCCGAAAGCTTGACGGTGGATAGCGACGGCAATGCGTATATCGTGACGAACAGCCAGATCCGCAAGATTACGCCGGATGGAACGGTCTCGATTGTCGCCGGCAGCGGAGCCCAAGGATTCTCGGGCGACAATGGGCCGGCCAACCGCGCCGCCATCCTGTTCCCGATGGGAGCCGTCGTCGCACCCGACAAAACCGTCTACTTTACAGATTACGGGAACCAGCGCGTTCGCAAGGTCTCTCCCAACGGGATTATCACCACGATCGCCGGTACCGGCACGGCAGGCTTTAGCGGCGACGACGGTCCGGCTACCGCCGCCCGGCTCGCTTCGCCTTGGGGCATCGCGCTCGGTCCAGACGGCAGCATTCTGGTCGCCGATCGCAATAACAACCGCATCCGCGCCATCACTTCGGACGGGAAGATTTCTACCATCGCTGGAACCGGAAGCTGCGGCACTGCAGGGAATGGCGGTCCCGCGGCGAAAGCCCAGATCTGCAGCCCGACGTATCTCACAGTCGACGGCGCCGGCAACATCTTCATCGCCGACACGGGTAACAGCCGGATCCGACGGATCTCCCCGGATGGAACACTGGCCACCGTCGCGGGGACCGGAAGCGCCGCCACCGCCAAAGACGCGGGCCCTGTGGCGACCACGCCGGTCGGAAATTCGTTCGGCATCGCCGTGTCTCCGTCGGGCGATCTCTATATCCCGGACAGTTCCAGCAATCGCATTCGCGTGGTCAGCAACGGAGCGGTGAGTCCTTTTGCCGGGCTCGGCAACTTCGCCGAGGCAGGCGATGGCGGCGCGGCTTCCGAGTCCGTGTTCTACCGCCCCAACGGCCTCGCGTTCGATGCGGCCGGCAACCTCTACATTTCCGACAACGCCGCCAATCGCGTACGACGGGTCTCTCCCGACGGCATCGTGGCGCCATTCGCGGGCACCGGCGCCGCCTCGAACAGTGGAGACGGCAATCTGGCGACTTCCGCAGGAGTTCTCCAGCCCAATGGGATCGCCGCTGCGCCGACCGGCTCGGTATACATCGCGTCGAATTGCACGATTCGCAAGGTCGACAGCGCCGGCAAGATCTCCACGTATGCGGGAACCGGAAGCTGCGGCTTCGCGGACAACGCGGCCGCTACGAAAGCGCAGTTCAGCATTATCGGCGGAATCGCCCTCGATGCCGCGGGGAATCTCTTCGTCGCCGATCCCAATAACCAGCGCGTCCGCAGAGTCGGCACCGACGGCAGCGTCACGACAGTTGCCGGCAACGGAAAGACCGGCACGCCGGTCGACGGGGCGGCCACGGATTCGTTCTTCAACTCGCCGACTGACGTCGCGGTGGATGCCGCCGGCAATCTCTACATCGCCGACCGGTCGAGCTACTGCATCCGCAAAGTCACACCGGACGGCCAGATCTCGACGTTCGCCGGCATCCCGCGCAGTTCCGGCTATGAGGGCGACACAGGGCCTGCCACTCGCGCCCGCTTCGGAAGCGTGCAATCGGTGAAAGTGGACGACAGCGGAACGGTTTGGGTGGCGGACACCTCGTACCACGTGATTCGCAAGATTTCGCCGGATGGGATCATCACCACCGCAGCCGGTACCGGGTCCAGCGGCAACGCGAGAACGGACGGCCCTGCCTGGTCCTTGCCGCTCAACACTCCCTCGGGCCTGGCGATCGGCCCGAACGGAGTTTACGTGTCGGATTCCAACAACGGCCGAGTGCGGCTGCTCACGCGTCCCCAGTAGCAAGGAAAAAACGCAGGTCGAGCTGCAGAGTGGCTTGGGATACACGTATCGCTCGTGTTCCGCCGGACCAGTTGGATTGGAGCGGTTTTTGAGCGATTTTTGTCGCTTTTAGACCATTCCAAACGTTTTTTCGAACCTGTTTTCCGCCACTCACCGGTCAATTTGGCCGGCGATGCGTAAAAATTGTATAAATTTAGGTTCGTTTGAAATTGCGCCGTTCAGGCGGCTTTTGGCCAGTCGTCTTCCGGGTGTTTGGGGTTGAGGGGAGGCTGAAATTCGTTTTGGACCGGGGCGGCGGGTAGTTCGATGGGCTCTGGTTTGGCGGCCGGCGGCTTGACGGGTTTGGGAGGCGCGGCTTCGGCGGCGGCCGGCTCTTCGGGCTCCGGCTTGACGTCTTGCGGTGGGGCTGGTTGTTCCTGCTCAATTTCCTCGGTTTGGGGCTGCGCGGGGAATTCTTTGCGGATCAGCGCGAGGGATTTGAGGGTGCGCTGGAAGGAGAGTTCGAGTTGAGCCTGGGCGCGGCGGATCGCGTGGAACTCGGGTGTGTCCATGGCGAGCAAGCTTTGGTAGTAGTCCTGGACGGGGTCGCCGGTGGTGCCCATTGCCAGATCATGCATGAGGCGCTCCCTATTTAATGCGCGGGTCAATCTCCAGCGGCTTCCGGCCATGCACTCGACCAAGTGCAATTGCACCTCGTCGGCGGGCTGGAAGGTGGTTCGCAAGAGCTCGGTCTGCCGTCTACGAGTGATCGGGATAAATACCTCGCGTTCATGCGCATAGCTATGGCCCAACGGCGTCTTTCGGGGCAGCTTTCCAACCCGGTTCGATTCACGGGCTACAGACTCCTCAAAGAACTCGGTCTGAGCTTTTCGGGGGATAACTACGAGGACATCAATCGATGGGGCCAGCGAATGGTCGATACTACGATCACGTCCGAGCAGGTGATTTATCTGGCTGCACGCAAAAGTTATGCCAACAAAACGGTCCATGTTTTCCGTAGCTTTACACGTGTTGTCGATCATCTGAAAACGTAGTTTTCTGAACGGCGGGTAGGCAAACATCATCAGCGCCGGAGGCGCAAGTCATCTGTCCGGTCGTCATCCAACTCATTGGGAAGTTATATATTGTGGCGTTGAAGGCAGGAGTTAAGGAAGGAACCCCGTACGTTGGAAGCGACGGGGTCCCGGTGAGGCAGCCTTCGTTAGGCACCCCACGTTAACCAGATCTAAGGTGCCACGAAGCCATTGCCGTTGTCTAGCCCTGCCGGCGAGGGCGGATGCCGGTTCATGGCGAAGTGGTTCTGCGGCTGCGGGTTTGTCTGAGCGGTGAATGCCGGGCGACGTTCTTCATTTGCCCCCATTGCGACCGAGGGCAACGCTATTGCAGTCTGCATTGCCGGGACCAAGCCCGTCTGGATCAGCGGCGCAGCGCTAATCGTCGTCATCAGCAGAGTCCCGAAGGGCGGCTCGACCACCGCGACCGTCAGCGGGCCTACCGATCTCGCCGGGCGATGGAGCGCGTGACGGATCAGGGTTCACTTTTAATCCTTTCGCCGTCATCATCCGAATGTGAGCGGATGGATGTGATCTCTGCGGGTGCTTTGCCGAAAACCGGTAGCACCTGGATGCTGCCATGTCCGGAAAATCGGTCTGGCGTATGTCTGTGCTGCCGGGTCTGTGGCCGAACGGGCCGTTTCGTCGATCCATTTCCACCGATTCCACGAAGAAGGTGATCTCTTACATGATCAGTCCCGAAACTCGTGCCCAAATTCGTCGCTACTTCTACGCCGAACATTGGAAGGTCGGCACCATTGCCTCTCAACTCGGCGTGCACCCCGACACCGTACGCAACGCCATCGAGAGCGAACGCTTTAACAGCACGCCGGCGCTACGTGCGTCCATCCTCGGTCCCTATACCGATTTCATCCGCCAGACATTGGATCAACATCCTCGGCTCCGTGCAACTCGCATTTATCAGATGATCCTGGACCGCGGGTACACCGGAAGCGTGGTTCAGTTACGGCGAACTGTGGCTCAACTGCGCCCGCAGGTCCGCGAGTCGTTCCTGCGTCTGCAACTGTTTCCCGCTGAGCAAGCGCAGGCCGATTGGGCGCACTTCGGCGAGGTGATGGTGGGCCGTGCCCGTCGAGTCTTGTCCTGCTTTGTCATGACGCTGTCCTATTCGCGCGCCTTGTACCTGGAGTTCTTTTTCGATCAGACCACAGAGAACTTCTTGCGCGGTCACGTCCATGCTTTTCAAGCCTGGAACGGACAACCTCGCACGGTTCTCTACGACAATCTCAAATCCGTCGTGTTGGAACGGCGCGGCAGCCAGATCCTTTTCAACCCTCGCTTGCTCGAACTGAGCGCTCACTATCACTTCGCGCCACAACTGTGCCAGGTGCGCGCGGGCAATCAGAAAGGGCGGGTAGAACGGGCCATTCGCTACGTACGAGATTCTTTTTGGGCGGGGCGCACCTTCACCACGCTGGCCGAATGCAACCGGCAGGCTCTGGGGTGGCGCGATCAGGTGGCGCATCAACGGCGCTGGCCCGCGGACGCCGGCCGCAGCGTAGCAGAAGCTTTCGCCGAGGAACAGACGCGGTTGCTGGCTCCTCCACTCCATCCTTTCAACACCGACCGGATCGAAGCCGTGTGTTCCCGCAAAACCATCTATGTGCGTTTTGATCTGAATGATTATTCCATTCCACCGGAAGCCGTCGGCAGGGAGTTGACTCTGGTGGCTTCCGATACCACCGTACGGATTCTCGATGGCGCCCTGGAGATCGCCCGTCATGGGCGAAGCTATGATCGCCGCCAAGAGGTTCTCGATCCCCTCCACGCCGAGGCGCTGCTCAAGACCCGGCGCAAGGCCATCCATGACACCCCGGCCAGCCGGCTGGAGCAAATGATTCCAGAGAGCAGAACGCTGCTGGACTTGGCGTTCGCGCACGGCGAGTCAGCCGGACGTCAGACCGCCCAGCTCATCAAACTGTTGGATGAATTCGGCCCAACCGCTCTGCGCCGCGCCATTATCGAAGCCTTACAGCGCAACACGCCACGAGCTTCGTCGGTCGCGTTTCTACTGCGCCGGCGACCGCGGTCCACACAGCCCTCGCTCGATCTCAGCCGCCATCCTGAAGCGCAATCCGTCAACGTTCGACCGCACGATCTGGAGATTTACGATGAACTCACCCGCACCCAAGACGACGACACCGATTCATAGCTTGGCGGCGCAACTGCAGCAGATCGGCCTGCGCGCGCTGCCCTCGCAACTGGACGATTTTATTGCCCGCGCCACCAAAGCTCGCTGGTCACCTCACCAGATTGTCGAGCAAATGTTGGAAGCCGAGGTTCAGGAACGGGCCCGCCGCAGTCTCGAACGCCGCCTGCGACTCTCCGGCATCAAGAAGTTTAAGCCCATCGCCGACTTCGAGTGGTCTTGGCCCACCAAGATTGAACGTGACATTATTGAGCGCGCCCTGACGCTGGACTTCCTTGCCGAGGCTCGCAATCTCATCTTGGTGGGCGCCAATGGATTGGGCAAAACCATGATTGCTCAAAACATCTGTCACGCCGCCGTTTTGGCGGGCCACTCGGTGCTGTTTCGTTCCGCCGCCGCGATCCTGGAAGAATTACACCGCCAGACGCCGGAAGGCCGCCGCCGGAAACTGCGCGCGTATACCAATGCTGGACTATTATGTATCGACGAGGTTGGGTACCTTTCTGCCGACGACAAGGCCGCCGACTTACTCTATGAAGTCATCAATCGGAGATATGAGCGCAAGCCCCTTATCATTACGACCAACCGCGCCTTCAAAGAATGGAACGAGGTCTTCCCCAATGCCACCTGCATTGTGACCATGCTCGATCGACTCCTCCATCACGCCGACGTCGCGGTGATTGAAGGTCAGAGCTACCGAGTGCGCGAAAGCGAGCAGGAGACGGCCGCGCGGCGGAGGAAGAAATGAATTCCGCCGCTTCGCTGCTAGATCCGGCTTCTAATCCGACGACTTATGTGATCGCGGTTTTGAACCTCTATGGTGAGCTGCCGGACACGCCACCACGCACTAACCCCCAAGACCAGCGGCAGGCCCGTAGTTGGTTTGATCGTGGCGTTTCTCTTACCGTTGTCGAAGCGGCTCTGCTACTGGCTTCCTTGCGCCGGGTTCGCCCTCATGGTATTCCGCCCTTACCGCGTATCCGCTCGTTGGCCTACTTCCAACCGGTCATCGAAGAACTTCTCGAAAACCCCGTCCCTGAAGGCTACGTTCAATACCTGCGCGTCAAACTTCGCCACTCAGTGGATACCGCTAAGTCGGCTGGTGTCCAAAATTCTACGTTTTCACGCGATCGGTAACAACACGTACGGGTGCTAGTAATCCAGATGGCACGGGGGTAACGGAATGCTATGAAGTCGTGCTTGAGGACTGGCTGCTGGAGAACTTGAACCAAGGCTATGTGGTGCCAGAAGACTTCAATGCCTACCGAAAGCTAAAGCGCCCCACGGCTAAAGGTGTATTCGGGTTCTTGCACCTCTGGTTCCACGCAAGTAAGGGATCCCCGGTTGAAAAAGACTACGCGGATTTATGCATGCTGCTCAACGTTCCCATGTACCGTCATGTCTCGAAGATACGCGAGACAATGGGCCGATCCCTAGACGAACTCGTCGAGGTCCGATATCTGGAGAGCTGGGATATCCGGCCAATGCTGACAAAAGATGGCTTTAAGCTCATTTTCATACCCGGAGAAGAGATCAAGAGTGTCCTTGCAACCGCCCGTCAGAAGCAACTTGGCGAGGCAGTCTCCGGTGGCTCTGGAGAGCTGGGGCAGGCTCAAATAGCGACCGCTGCTGCTTTAGTCGAAAAGGGCATTGCGCAGGCTAAAGCAAGAGAACTAGTCCAACAGTTCGATGCTGGCAAGATAATGGACTACATCGAGTATACAGACTCACTAAGCGCACGAGACCGCAAAGGCAAAATCACGAACCCGCCGGGGCTACTCATTCACAGTATCGAGAACCAAATTCCCTTCCCGGCAAGTTTTCTATCAAGCCGTCGAATTCAAGCGGAAGAACAAGCGGCCGCGCCAAAAGCCGACGACGACAACCTCCTTCGCATTAGCCTGTTCGAATACGAGGAGTGGTGCGCGGCGAAGATTGACGAAGAGGTAGCCGTGAGGTTTCCGACAGTGCTCCTTGTCCAAGAAATCAAACGCATCGTGAAAGAGCGTGTCCGACGGGAGTATCCGAAGATGGGCCAGCAACACCAGGAAGAGATTGCACTTCAGTACTTGCGACGTGATCTTCGAGACGAACTCGTACTGCCATCATTCGATGAGTGGTACGAGCAAAATGCCCAACTCCGATTGCTGTGAACAAATCATGATCTCAAAAGACAAAAAGTACTTGTATGCTTGTATAGCTGTAAACTTTTAAATCTTGTTTTACAAGCCTAACATGCGACGTAAATCGGATTCAGATACAGGATTCTTCTCAAGATAACTTCGGAGTGCTTCAACAGCGATTTCTACCATCGTCTTCTGTTTGGCTTGGGCGGTCAGTTTCAGCTTGTCGCGTAATTCGACTGGGAGGTGGAACGTAACCGGAATCGTGACCACACGCGGTGTGTTAACGCGATGGTCCTGCTGGTTTACCTCCTCCTGTTCCGAGCCCAATAAGTGCTCCTCTAATTTCTGGGAAGAGACAGCCACAGGTTGCACCAGTGGCCGCTTCAAATCACTTAGGACGCTGCGCTTGGGATTGCTAGGCACTGGATGACCTCTTCTGTGAGATTACGAAATTCGAGAGCGCCAATGGAACCACTGTCGTACGACAGAATAGACTGCCCAGTCCCAGCGGACTCCGCCAGAGCTGACCGGGAACCAATCGCTGTTTTAAGTATCTCGATGTTGATGCCGTCAGTTGCGAAAAAGGTTTGAGCTGCGGCACGAGCATCCCTGCCGAGGCGATTGTTACCCGATAAGCGCCGGTTTATGAGAATCCAGATTCTCAAATCAGGTTTATAAAGGACCGTATCCCGTAACAATGGCAACATGCTGGCTGCCGCCTGATAATCCAGGGGGCTAGGCTGGACGGGGATGAGCACTACGTGGGCAGCCAGCATTGCGGACCTGGTGATGTCGTCAGTCCGCGAACCTTTCATTACTCCCCCGGGCGGACAATCAATTAGAACAACCTCGTAAGAGGACCGGAGCAGAACACCAGGCACATCTTTGTGTAGTACGGGACTAGGCAGGGCGATAACATCGTACCTCAGTTGGCTTTCTTCGCCGGAGTTGTTACGCCAGTTCAGCGCGCTGGCTTGTGGATCTGCATCGACAAGCAGTACGCTGTAGCCGGCTTCAGCCAAACCATCGGCAAGATTTACGCACGTAGTCGTTTTGCCTGCGCCACCCTTCTGGTTTGCCACTGCAATGATGGGCATAACTACGACTTTAAAGCTTTCCAAGTATCAAAGCAAACACTATTCAATATGTATTTACAGCATTACGCTTTTACAAGCGCACATCGATAGATTTCTGTTCGCCACGAACACGACCACTCCATCGCCTGATCTACAGCCAAGCCGCTACCGATTTGCAACCGGACCCGGGCAGCATGAAAGGCAGAACCGGTCGAGGCTTTCCGGGAACCGGATAAGCGTTCGTTCCTTATCATTGCTGACGACCTGGATCACACCGCGAGCCTCAAGCGCATGCACCACAGAGATGACCGTTCTCGAGGATAAGTTCGTGTGATCGGCGATCTCGTGGATGGAGTGCGCGGCGAGACCGTCGAGGCTGTCGGACGTGGCGGTGAACAGATACATGGCGATCTTGAATTCCGACCGGGTCAGCTTCTGCAGCCATTCGTCAACGAGCCCGCCCACCGCCAGGCCAGGATCGCGGTAAAGATGGCGCCGGGGGAAGGAAGGACGCAACTCACATGTCCCCTTAAGCAGCGCCGCCTCATGCACCAGGGCCGCCTGGAACAATACCCATGGTTCGAAGCCAGGGCTGCGGCGCAGCAAAGCATCCAGCACCTCGACGAGATCCTTCTCGTCCACTCCCGCCAACTGCTTTAATTCCTCTATCTGCTCGAAGCCCACCCGCCGGCCGCATAACCGCAGCACCAGCTCCTTGATTGCGGCAGCTGTCGCCGGCGGTTTCACCGGTAGAACGGCGGCCGGAACCAACCAGTTCTCGAGCGGTATCTTCACCACCGTCTCCTGGCCCGCCAGACTCTCCACCTGCAGAATCCCGCGCCCCTTAAGGCGCTTCAACATCGGCCGTACATCCCGCATCCGGATCTTCGTCGCCCGAGCAATCTCTTGCCTCGACCGCCGGACCAGGCCATCCGGCGCGGCGGCGGCCCAGCGGTAGAAGTACGCCACCAGCCGGAATTCCGCCGGCGCCAGATGATGACACCACAACCGTACCAACCCCTTCAAATTCTGCAGCCTCATATCAGCTCGAACTCCCCCGATTGCCAGAGCTATATGCCCGGCATCGATAAACCGAGTGCTCTTCGCCAACTGGTTAGTATCCGGATCAGGCAGTCCGAACCGCGAGGCTGAAAAGGCGATCTGCAAAAACCGGCAAGTGTCCAGAGCACCTCAAGACGTACCGATCAATCGTCCGACGGCGGCAGAGTCCCCCCTTCGGAGCAAGAAATGGGACTGACATAGTATCTGGGCTATAAGGCTAATCGCGATCCCGACGGTTCACATGTTGCGCTTGCGTACTGTATGTTCCTGCCTAAGCCAGGCATTATCATTGACATGCAAATGCCCGAAAAAGATTGGGGGCAGGGAAGTCCTGCATTTGTGGCGGAGGCCGTTCGCGTCATCGGATACGCGCATACCGGGAGCCATCGGCGCGGGCGCGCCATATGAAGATATTGGGAATTTCGTCGTTCGGATCGCCGATGTCCTGGATATGGCTGTCCGAAGTCAGGATGGCGCTGGCCAGCTGGTTGATGACGAACGGCGAACCGATCGGCAGGTTGTTGATGTAGTTCGCCGCCGCGGCGGATGCCGTCGAAAGGATTGCCGTCTGGTCGGTCTGGGTTACGCCGGAGGCGAAGCTCAGCTTGGTCTCGAAGCTGATGCCTACGAGATCCGGCGAAAGCGCCGTGCCTTGAATCGGGAACGCCGCCGTCGTGGCGATCGCCGAGTTGGCGAGCTGCAGCAGGAAAGGCGACACCACTGGCGAAATGCCGTATAGGTACACGTAAAAACCGCCGGCATAGGAGCTGAAGACCACGTCCTGGATTCCCGGCAGCTGCAGCAGCTGGAAGCGTAAAGCGGCTTCGTTGATGCCGTTCTGCGAGGTCAGCTTGAGGTGGATCCGGTAGCGGTAGCTTTCGTCGTCTTCCTGGTCCCGCCCTCCGGTAATCCCGTAGGTGTTGGTGACGAGTAATCCGCCAAAGGCGGATTGGGCGTAGTTGCTGAAGTTATGCCGGGTGAAAACTCCGGCCGGCTGATATGGCCCCCGCCTTTTCTGCGGCCGCACAGAATGCTTCGTAATCGTTGTGGGCGGCCTTTGCGAGCTCGAATAGCTTGGCGAGCAACTCTTCCGGTTTATCGAACCATACGGTCAGGCATCCGGCCTCGAGCCGGACCCCGGCAGGAAGGTCTGCCATATGGCACTCGAGCGCAGCCGGACGGACAGGCAGCACGACATGGGCGCCCGCCCGCAGGCGGCGCGCCTCGACAACCATTTGCGATAGCCGCTCGCGGCGATGCAATTCGACTTCGAAGCCGTGATCCTGCCGCATCCGTTCCAGCTCGGCGATGAGACGGACGCGGTCGACGAGAAAAGTTCGCCCGGCCTGGAAGCCGCCGAACCGGTGGCAGAGGTCGATCGCTTGGCGGCGCTTCAGGGAGAACAGTGTTTCAATCAGCGCGCGGTCGATGACCGGTGCCGCCAGTACCTTCAACGCGTCGATGATCTCGGGAAGCCGTTGCAACCATTGACTGGGGGCTGGCATGGCAGGAGAATGAAAGGCGAAACCTACATTGTTCATGTTACCGCACAGTTGTGCAAAAGGGGCAGGAAATAACTTATGACAATGGCCGTTATCGACAGAGATCCGGATTTTGTACGAGAAGACGATTTACACGGCCATCCCGAGCCGAAACCACTCGATTTAGCCGTCCAGGGCTCTCCGGCAACCCCTCTCGCCGCCCTTCGCTCCCTCGTCGTCGACAGCGTCTCCTCTCCAAACTCCAAACGCGCTTACGGCAAGGCCATCGATACATTCCTCACCTGGTATGAGCGTGAGCCCCGGCCGCCGTTCTCCAAGGCGGTGCTCCAGTCATACCGCGCAGGTCTCGAGCAGCAAGGCTTGGCTCCTGCCACGATCAACGTCCACCTCAGCGCTCTTCGACGTTTGGCTGCCGAGGCGGCCGACAACGGCCTCCTCGATCCCGACATCGCCGGCGGCATCGCCAAAGTCAAAGGCGCTCCAGCGCACGGCGTCCGCACCGGTAACTGGCTCAATAAGGAACAGGCGGAAACATTGCTGCGCCTTCCCGACCTTTCTACGCTGAAAGGCAAGCGTGATCGCGCCCTGCTGTCCGTAATGATCGGGTGCGGCCTGCGCCGCAGCGAAGCCGCAGCTCTCAACCTTGAAGACATTCAACAACGCGACGGCCGCTGGGCGATTGTGGACCTGACGGGAAAGCATAACCGCATTCGTACCGTTCCCATGCCCGGATGGACGAAGGTCGACATCGATATCTGGACCAGCGCTGCCGGTATCGAAGCCGGCCGCGTCTTTCGAGCCGTACACAAGGGCGGCGGCATCCTGCGCCACTCTCTGACGGCGCAGTCCATCTTCCTTATCCTCGTCGATTACGGAGATCGCATTGGGGTCAGGTTCGCACCGCACGATGCCCGCCGCAGCTTCGCCAAACTCGCGCACCGCGGCCGCGCCGCCCTCGAGCAGATTCAGATCACCCTCGGCCACGCCAGCATCACAACCACCGAACGGTATCTCGGAGTCCGTCAGGACCTCTCCGATGCCCCTTGCGACCACCTTGGACTGGATCTCGGGGAGCAATAATTCAACAGCAAAGGAGCACAGAATGATTAATCGGAGAATGAAATTGTAGCCCGCGATCATGACATCAAGCATTCGAGATAGTTGGACGCAGTGACCAGCGGTGCCTCACCGAACTGCAAGACGCGCAACGGTATCGCCATTCTCAAACTGATTCACGAGTTCCGATTTGTGCGGTGCGAGGATATCGCAGAACTCGCCGGCCGGCACCACATGAGCATTTACCACCGGCTGTTTAAGCTGGCGCAAGCTCGGTATGTGACCGTCACCCGCTTGCCGCTGCAGAAGCATGTGTACGGGCTCGGCTCGCGGGCCGTGCCGGTCCTCGTAGAGCAGGGAATTGCGTCTCCCGATCTCCTTACCACCAGCCTCAGGACAGGCGAGCTGACCAAGCTCTTTTTCAAGCACGAAATGATGCTCGTCGATCTGCATGTGATGCTCACCCGTGCATCCCGGCGGTCTGATGCGCCGTTAGAGCTTGCTGACGGCAAGAGAGAAGGGAATTATGGGATTCCGTTTCATTCTTTACGAGCCAGGGTAAAATCACCGTGCCGTTTCGGCCAGATGCTTTATTTCGTCTGTACGATCGGCGGCGACCGGCAGGGCACGGCCTCGATTTCTTTCTCGAAGCTGACCGCTCAACGGAAGCACCGGCGCAGTCCTAAGCCGGGCAATAGGAACTCGTCAATACACTGCGCCATTAGGCCTTAACCTAGCGAATGCCAAAATTTCGGCAAAGTAGAGAGCATTGGCCGCAAGTCTATAGGTTGGGGTAGACCCAACAGTCGTGCTCTGAGCCGCCATTTGGCTGATCTGAGCGGTATGACGTGCCGGGCATCGGGCCGGTTCAGATGCCGTTTTGGAGCTTGGCTCGCAAGGCTGGCCGGTTCCAACTGCCGAGTAGCATTCCGACGGAAGCCGCAGCAGCGGCAGTGCGGCATCATCCGCTACCGGCCGAATGGTTGCAGTGGCATTCTCGTTAGGTCAACTATTTCTAAAGACTGAGAGCCATAGTTTGACACGTAGAGAGTGCGCTGATCCGGAGACAGGCTGAGCTCCCGTGGGAAGATGCCGGCCTGCACAGTTCCGATGGCAGCACCCTTACCGCCGTTTTGAGTGGTATCAATCACAGTTAGAGTGGAAGGCGCATCAGCCTCCTTCGTATTGCGGTTCGAGTTTGCCACGATTACGCGTTTACCGGACTCGCCGATGACAATACCGAGGGGCGCCGCACCCACGGGAACCGTGGAGATCAGCGAATGCTGTGGGTCGTCAAGCAGTTTTGCGGAATCGAACATCATCGCCAACCTATCTGCGCGCGCTGTCGTCCATAACTTAGTTCCGTCGGATGTTATACCAATACGGGAGGCCACACAGCCTGCTGGGATGCGTGCGAGAACTGCATTGGACGGCTCACTTTTCGCACGCGCCACGTCCATGATGACGATGGCCCCCTGCGGGAATTCAGGCTTCGCCGCGCTGAGATCAGCCCCCGCTGGATGTGAGGTGGTCCGCCACATCAACTCCGGTTTGCACTCGATCGGCCAGTTCCACTCTGGCGAAGCGACCGGAACCGTCGTATAGAGGAATTTGTTATCCGGTGACAACGCCAGAGGACCCGGGCCGGTTGTGCCCCCAACTGGCACCACGCCGACCACGGAATCTTGCTGGAAACCACCGGCTCGGGCCTTGACCAAATCGATTACCATAACGCCCTTCGCGTATTCTTTCGTCACAAAAAGAAATTTGTCATCCGCTGTAATGGTTGGGGAGAGGATACCATCACCCGATGCGCCCGCGAGATAGCCAATGATAGGATCACCAGTACCCGTTAGGACCCGAGTCGCATCGAGGAAAACAAGATAGGCGCCATCAGCCACGACGAGCAGTTTTTCGTCATGCGTGAGCGCCAGTCCTGTTGGAGCGCGCTCGACCGCGACCGTCCTCTGTAATTGAAACTTTCCTCCGAGGTGACGCAGCAGCCCAATGCCCGACACAGACCGTGGGTGGGAAGTGCTCGTAAGCGACACGAAGACCCAACAGCTATCTTTCGTGGAAACCGCGGACCAAGGAAGCCCTGGGAGGTCCATGAAGCTAATGGGCGCGGAAAGGGCCCCGTTGCAATCGATAGAGGCAGGAGGCGTCTGCCCTCGTCCCGTGCACGTAATCCAGGATGCGATGAGCAGAATGGCAGCGACCTGCCCGTTAGCCATTCCCGCAGTATACTTTGTCAGCCCGTGCATTGGCCATGCGGGATCACTCTGCGTCGAACTGACGTCAGCGTAAAAAGCCTAATCATTCGCTCTCGTTAATCTCCTTTGGGTCGATAGCGGAAAACCGGAACTTGAGCTTCGGTGCCCCGCCGGCGACAAAGGACTGCAAGAGATCGCACGGAATCGCAATAGGACAACACTTGGCGTATGATAACTCCCATGAGATTTTCGGCGCTTGCTGGAAAACAGCAAGGCTCTACCAAGGGCTGCTATCGGACGGGAAAAAAGTGGCACCTTCGCGTCCCGAAGTGCCGCCGCCATTCCCTTGGTATATGAGGGGGCCTGTTTTTATGCAGAGCCAGATCAGAACCAGGGAACGCAGTTCATCTCCAACCGATAGAACAGTAGATGCCATGCGGCGGCAGGTGATTGCGATGGCGTCCGAGGTCTTCGAAATTGGCCTGTTCAAGCCCGATGCTGCGGGAAACGAAGCTGTCATGCTGCCGAGGGTCTGGGATGCCGAGACGCTCCTGCGCTCTGTTGCGTGGCTGCGCCACCAAAACCGCGATGGGCGGAATATCTATATCCGTCCGCGAGGCGAGCACAGTCTCAGCCTGGTTGATGATCTGAGCCGTGATGCTGTAACGGCAATGAAGAGCGCAGGCTTTGCGCCGGCGGCTGTGGTCGAAACCTCACCGGGCAATTTTCAGGCATGGGTGAAACATAGCGAGCAGCTCAGCAAAGAGCTGGGGACGGCCGCGGCCAGGAGATTGGCGGAACGGTTTGGCGGCGATCCCGGCGCTGCCGATTGGCGGCATTTCGGGCGCCTGGCGGGATTCACGAATCGTAAGCGGGCCTACCGGGACGCCGAAACTGGATTGCATCCGTTCGTGAAACTCATTGAAGCGCCTGGGACGGTGTACACCGAGGCGGGGCGGTTTCTTAGCGACGTCAGAGCCGGGGTCGAAGCCGAACAGCAGGCGCGAGAGCAGCAGCGCCGCGTTCTCCAGCCGTATGCGGCAGGCCACTCGACCGAACTGAAGTCCATCGATTCGTTCCGCGCCGACCCGAAATACGGCGGGGACGGCACGCGGATCGACTTGGCGTATGCGATCTATGCGGCATCCCACGGGGCGGGGGAGGCTCAGATCGAAGCAGCAATTCGCTCACGCGATTTGTCTCATAAGGGCGGGGAACGCCGGCAAGCCGATTATGTGGAATGAACCATCCAAAAAGCATTCGAGAGCGCCCGAACCCAATCGCGCGGACGATGAGCTGATACGGCGTGGGCGTTCTTTTGAGCATCTGGCAGTTCGGGCTGGATAACGGCTCCTAAACCGAACTGAACGACAATGAAGGATCAGTTCAGGCTATGACGGAAATCCTCACGCCCGACGACTACGCTCAATTCTTGGCCGACCTCAAGAGCCGAATTCAGACTGCGCAACTCCGTGCCTCCCTCGCTGTTAATCGTGAACTGGTGTTGTTGTATTGGCAGATCGGTCGCGACATCCTCGACAGGCAGGAACGACAAAGCTGGGGTGCCAAGGTGATCGACCGCATAGCTGCCGATCTCAAGCGCGCCTTCCCGAACATGAAGGGATTTTCGCCCCGCAACCTGAAGTATATGCGGGCATTTGCCGGCGCCTGGCCAGAGGAGGCATTTGTGCAAGCGGTGCTTGCACAAATCACCTGGTATCACAATCTGGCGATTATCGAAAAACTCGCCAGTTCTGAGGATCGGATTTGGTATGCAAAGGCGGCGATCCAGCATGGCTGGAGCCGCAATGTTCTTGTTCATCAGATCGAAAGCGGGCTCCACCGCCGCCAGGGCAAGGCCGTCGCCAATTTCGATCGCACGCTTCCGTCTCCACAATCAGACCTGGCGCGGGACGTGATCAAAGATCCCTACAATTTCGATTTCCTTACGCTTGGCGAGGACGCCCACGAGCGCGATCTCGAGCGCGGTTTGCTCGAACACCTCCGCCAGTTTCTTCTCGAACTCGGCGTAGGATTCGCGTTTGTCGGCAGCCAGTATCGGCTGACGGTCGGCAACGAGGATTTCTATATCGATCTCCTTTTCTATCACCTGAAGCTGCGTGCTTACGTGGTCGTGGACCTGAAGATGAGGGCCTTCGAGCCCGAGTTCGCCGGCAAGATGAACTTCTATCTCTCTGCGGTGAACGATCTATTGCGGCATCCGGATGACCAGCCCAGCATTGGCATCATTCTCTGCAAAACCAGAGAGAGATTCGTTGCCGAATATGCGCTGCGGGACATCAACAAGCCCATAGGCATATCCGAGTATCGGCTCGCTGAGAGTCTGCCAGAAAAGCTGCAGGGAAGCCTGCCTACGATTGAGGAACTGGAAAATGAGCTAGGAGCGGCTTCCGAAGGGGAACCCAAAACAGACAAGTAGAGGCTTCCTCAAACATGGAGGCACCGGGCGCCGATCCAAAGTCCTATGAGGAAGATCGCAAGCGCCGCGACGATACCGAGAGTTGCCCATCTCAACATCACAGGCTGGCGGTTTGCCTGCTCGACTCGGAAGACGATTTCGCTCGCCTTTGCGCCGGCGAGCGTAATGTCCCTCTGCAACTCACTACGTAGTGCGGCAGCCCGGTCGTTGAACTCCGCGGCGACCAGCTGCCCGGCGCGTGTTTGGACCTTCTGGACCGACTCCTCAAATTCACGGAGCCCGATCCGGACGCCGTTGGCGAGTTCCTCGGCGCTGTGCTCGAGAACCAGGCGGTTCAATAGAACGATTGCGATTGCAGGATCGTTCGGATCTACCCGGATTCCGTGTCGCGATGCCAGTTCCCCGACAACCTGCTTGATATCCAGTTGTGGCATAAGCCGTCACGCGAACGGGGTGTTTTCGAGCTGTTCAAACAGATCGCGCCGAACGATGTGAAGGCGAGATCGTTGGGCGAGCATGAAATCAGGCGAGTCGATAGCTTCCTGGAACGTCATTTTCCGCTCGCGCATCCGGCGGATGGTTTCGCCGAATGTATCCGGGCTGCGCTGCGGTATCCCGACCGACGCGAGCACCTTGCCCTCATTATCTAGATAGACCTGCATTTGGTTGAACACCTTTCCTTCGCGCGCCACAGGTCCGAAATATTCATTGATCCAAAGGACAAGGCTTTTCTCAGCGGCCCCCGTGGCCAGCGTCTTAAATCCGAGCAGCGTGTCGTTCAACATTTCTCCGCCGCTGATAGGAACATGTACGTACACATTCCGGCCGGCCTCCCGGAGAACCCGAATCATCTCTGCCTCCACGATGTACGTCCAAAATGGAAGAAATGCGGTGGCTCCGCTGTCCACGACGAAGGTTGTGTCCTCAGTAGCGAACCGATCCAACAGGTGGTCAAAGCGGGAACGCTCGATTAAACCGTCCTGATTCATAAGGTCCAGCTTCTCCGCTCCAAGCGCTCTGTACTGGCCGAGAGAACGATTGACCGGGTCGGCATCAATTGCGCACACTTTCTGACCGCGTGTGGTGAGGAATTCGGTCAGCCAGCTTGCGACCACGCTCTTCCCGATTCCGCCCTTGCCTTGTAGAACGAGATGGACAGTCGGCTGTGTGGCTGCCGCTGATCCAGTCCCGTTACTGTTTCCGTTGTTCTTTCCCATGTCGTTGCTCCTTATTCAGATCAGGTTCTTTCCACTCGGGTCGCCGTCGCCGTGAATGTCGCGGATGTCGCGTCGCCGGGCTTTATCGAGCGCCCGTAACGCACCCGCTATTGGGTCGGCTGGCCGCTCCGTCTCATCTCTCGGAAACTCTGCCGGCTCGGCAAGCTCGGTTCTCGGGGCTTTGAGATTTGCGTTTTTCGTACTGCGCGGCTTCGCTCTCGGCGTTTCGGTTTCGGCCCCCAACGCCGCCCGCAGAAAAGCGTCTTCCGCCTGCCCTTTCCGCAAGGCCGATTCTTTCCTCCGGCTCCGGCTTACATAGCTCCGAAGGCCAGCGATGGAAACCGTTATGCCCGCATCCTCCGCCAGCCATTCGCAGACGGATCGGAAACTCTGGCCATCGTCGAGAGCCGCCCGGATCTCAGGCCAGAGGGCCCAGATCTGGCCGGCCTTGGTGTCCGGCTTTTTCGCGCGCCTTTGCGCGAGGCGGTTTCGGGTTTCTGGAATCCAGTTCTCAGCCAACAACACCCCTCATATACCAAGGGAATGGGAAAGGGTTTTCGGGACGCTGAATCGCCGGAATATTTTCGTCAGGGAGGCAATTCGCGACGGATCGAAACAGAGCGCAACGGATGGCGACAGTTTTGGACCTGCGCGACAATCAGCGACAGATGGGAGACAGCTCGCAACAAAAGGCAACAGCAGGGAGGCTCCAGACAGCCAAAAACCGGGTAGTGGAACATAAAGGGCGGGATGCGCCCGTGGTTGTTTTTGGGCCTACCTTATTGGCTCCGCGATGTTTGTGCCGGGATTCGATTCGGTCTATGTGCATCCCAGACGGGATGCAGGTCGAAAAACGTCAACTTCGACAGCGGACGCGACTGTTTGGGGGAGAAGACGGGCGGCGGAAATTGTCTCTACGCTGTCGGACACAATTAAGGGCTGTCGTGGCTTGGCGCAGGTAAGCCGCAGAAATTTGCTGATCTACCGTCCCGAAGTGCCCTCGCCATTCCCTTGGTATATGAGGGCCTATGCCGCAACGGACCATCCGATTGTCGGAGACGACAAAAACTCAGATCGATCAGGCTGTGGAGCAGGGAGGGTTTTCAACTCCCACGGCTTTCATCCGATATGCCGTCCAGCAGCAACTCGCGGGACGAGCGAGCAAGGATGGTGACGCTGGCACCGAGGAGCGGCTGGGAGCGAATCTGGAGCAATTGCGCCGTGAAGTCGTCCGACTCAGCCGTGCACAACAGGCGCTATTCGCTTACCTGGACACTTTAGGGAAGACCATCCTGACGTGCATACCTGAGCCTCGATGAAGTGGAGAGGATCGGGAGTTTAATCCCCGGCTCGCATCAGCCAGTGCCCAACATCGCTTTGCAAACGGGGCATTGCCGAAAGTTGGGGTTTAGGCGCGTGGTCTGAATCTTCTTCCCCTTCGTGTCGTAACACGCCGTACAGAACAGACCCTCTTCGCCTTCGAATTGATAGCAACCCCATTTTTTGCGCGGCTTCTGTTGAGAAGAGCCATTTTGGCTTTTCGGGTCCTCAGCGGAACCAACCTTCTCACGCTCCAAAACTCGCCGGATCTGCTCGAACGCTGGAGCCAAATTTCCCTTCGGAAAGCTGATGTGCGTCAATCCGTGAATGTTAGAGAACTGCGAACAGCCCTCTTCCAAAAGAATGATGGCCCGTTCAAATCCGAGGCGGCCCTGAAACAGGCCAGCCTCGTGAACAACGTTTTCGCGGGCATGCGCGGTTTCATCGGCATGGACATCCTCTCCCGTCATGACCAGAAACGCGAAACAGGCATTGTCGAGCAAGGTCTGAAGACGGGCCGTAGTGGAAATTCCGGCCACCGCTTCGGAATTGAACTCATCGCACTCCAGGCGAAGGCGATCGTTTAGAAAGGCTTTGAGCTGATACCAAATATTCGAACGGCCATGCCCGATAAAGATTTTCTTCACATCTGGCTTCTCCGCGGTCGTCGTTTCGGACGCTTCCCAATCGAGCGCTGCTTTGGCCTCATTCAAGAGAGCCAGAAGTTTCGTCAAACCCTGACTGGTTGTATACGCATGACCACGGCTGAGAAAAAGATCAATGTGCTCTTTCGCGAGGGAGCCCTTCTCTGGGCTCCACTTGTGAATAGCCGCGGAAGCTCGGCCAAACCAAGCGGCGTTTTCGGGCTTATCATCATGGCGGATCGTAGCCCGCGGCGGCATCGCGTTGATGATGCCCTCAATCTCATCGCGCAAAAGCACCACATCGTGCCTCATCATCGTGGTTGCCTACGCGTTGCAAAGCACGTGATTACAAGGGTGAACCATTCAAGATAATAAATTTTATCTTGAACGGAGGCAAAGCAAAGAGGAACCGCGGGCGCGTCCGAGCGGCGCATGTCCGGAGGTCAGGCGACAATTTCCTTGATGGCGCCGAATCCTGAACGCTCAAACCGCGCTCCCGATTACGAAGGAAAAGGAACACTTCCCGCTGCCACCAGAATGCCTGCTCCAAAATATTCGAGAACCGGCGACCGGCAGCAAACTCTTCGGCAACGCGGTGATTGTTGGCTTGCGTGTGCTTCTCGAAGTCCGGTTCCCGCCGAACGATTTCAATGGCGACCGTCAATATCGCCGATCTGGTCAGCGTCACCAATATAGCTGCCGAACACGATGGCCTTCCGAACTCGTCCGAGAAAGTAGTTGTCACCGTTCAGCTCCTCAATGCGCTGGAGCAAGTCTGACAAAGAGACGATCAGCCGTGGTCCGCCGGATCGGCTTGGCGGCCGTTGCAGCTCGGAGACGAATTCCTCGATCCGTCAGCAACCAGTCACCAGGAGCCGCCTGGCCGGACCGGCGGGCGGCAATTGGCTTGAGGAATTTCAAACGACGCAAACTCGCGATCAGCCTGTTAGCCCGTTGCTTGCCGAGAGATGGAATCGCCGGCGAAGGACGTCCGTGGAAATAATGCCATTGACACCAGCTCCGCGAAAAGCGGCCCGAATTTCAGGGAGAGGAATACCTTCGAGTTGGTCGCCAGAATCAATCCTCATTGCTGGGCACAGGATTCGCTACTCCCAAGCGAGGCGGGACCCCTCAAAGAGCAGCGCCATTTCGATGGATACGGCATCGACATAGAAGTTATGGCGTGTCTGTGGGGTCATTGGCGGCGGCATTGAAAGCACGAGCTTAGCACGAGGCGCTGGCTGGAATCTTCTAACGCTCTACGACGTAATCAAGGAAGTTGTCGAGGTTGCGCCACGGAAAAAGGAAAGCATCCCTCCTTCAAGTTCGTCGCGGCAGCAATGGATTTTGTTCGGTGTAGTAGTCACTGGATGTGGTCGACAAGCGTTAGACCCCATGCCGGAAGAAAGGAAAAGTATGAACATACGAAAACTGTTTACGTCCATGCTGGCCGCTCTCGCGCTGCTGGCTGTCCTCACCACTCCCGCCACGCTGCTGGCGTCGGACTTTAGCGGGACTGCAACCTCCATCACCACGTCGAACAACTCGGTCGCCCTGGCTCTGGGCTCCAACGCGAGCGCTTCCATCGGGAGCATCTCGACCAAGGCCAACTCCAGCGTTTCGGGCACACTGACAGACAACACCACTTCCAACAACTCCGTTGCGCTGGCCCTGGGTTCCGATGCCTCTGCGTCCATCGGTGGAATCGCCATCCATGGGTCGACCTTCAGCGGTCAGGCGACCTCGTTGACAACTTCCAACAATTCGGTCGCATTGGCACTTGGCTCCAGTGCGAACGCTCGTCTGGGTGGCATTCTTATCAAGGACCACTCCAACGTCTCCGGCAAACTGAGCGACGTCACCACAGTCAACAACTCCGTCGCTTTGGCCCTCGGCTCCGGCGCGGATGCGTCCATCGGCGGTATCGAGGTCGTCGGCTCGTCCGTGAGTGGGCAAGCGACTTCGGTTACGACGTCGAACAACAGTGTGGCCCTTGCTCTCGGTTCAGCGGCAAACGCGCGGATCGGCGGCATTCAGATCCGGTGAACATGACAGGGGCGAGCAGCAATCGGACGGCTCGCCCCTGCCTCGAATGGAGGACTCACTATGCACACTTGTAAACTGATGCTCACCTTCACCCTGGTCGTGCTTGTTTTGGTTCCGGGCCTGGTCGCGCAGCAGACCCCGGCATCGTTTGCGGGCTCTCTTGTCAGGTCCGCCACGCCGCCGCCTTCGACCGATGCTGCCTCGCGAACCTTATCGCCGTCTAACCAGATGCTTATTCAAAATCGGGCGAGGGTATACGGCGATCGCGTCAGCGCCAACGGAACCCGATACTTCTATTTGTCTGATTCGGCGCTCCGGGGGAAGTCGCCGGACGAGGTGCTGCAAAGCCTTTCCCCCACCCCGATTGGACCAAACGATCATGTTCGTGTTGTTGAGACCGTTGTGAATCTGAGCCATCCGCTAACGTTGTACGCGGATCGCGATCAACCGATTAGCATCGGCACGGCGATCGTTCAAGGCGCAGGGCTGAAGAACGTCGAGGCGCATTCAAACGTCTCGACCCAGGGTTTGACGATCCTTCCCAAATAGCGTCATCGCCCAGCCTTCCGATACAGGCCAAAAACCCGCTTCGGCGGTCGCTTTGCTGGTCCGCGCCACGTGGCGGCTGGGCAGAGTGCAGCGTTCCAACCGGTGATTCCGTGTAGGAGTGGGCATGGGCACAGATGAGACATTCTGGAAAACTCAAGAAAGAAAAACGGTATGAACACACGAAAACTGTTTACATTCATGCTGGCAGCTCTCGCGCTGTTGGCGCTATTTGCTCCCGCTGCGATTCGGGCATCCGACTTTAGCGGGACCGCAACCTCCATCACCTCCTCAAACAACTCGGTGGCGCTGGCGCTCGGGTCCGGCGCAAATGCGTCTATCGGCAGCATCATGGCCAGGGACAACTCAAACGTTTCGGGCACACTGACTGACAACACGACCTCCAACAACTCCGTTGCGCTTGGTCTCGGTTCCGGCGCATCCGCCTCGATCGGCGGTATTGCGATCCGCGGGTCGACCTTCAGCGGCCAGGCAACAGCGGTTACAGCGGCAAACAACTCGGTAGCGCTGGCTTTGGGATCGGGCGCATCTGCTCGTTTGGGCGGCATCCTGATCAAGGACGGCTCTAACGTGGCCGGCAGATTGAGCGACGTAACCATCGCCAATAATTCGGTGGTTCTGGCGCTCGGCTCCGGCTCCGATGCCTCGATCGGCGGCATCGAGGTCGCTGGTTCACACTTCAGTGGGCAGGCGTCGTCAGTGACTGCAGTCTCCAACAGCGTCGCTTTCGATATCGGTTGGTTTGGGAGAGCGCACATCGGTGGCATTCGAATCCGATGAACGTGTAGTTCGAGGCGGGCGCCGTTGAGAGGTGCTCGCCGCGCCCTTGTAGTTTGTCGGGCGGGGCCGCCGTCCTTGAGTTGCTCGAGTAGTCGTCAGTTAACGAAGATAGCCGGGCGCGATTCCGCAGCCTGATTGAATCAAGGTGTAGTAGCGGTTGAGAGGTGGAAAATGACATTCAATCGTTTTTGGTTGGCGTTAGGATTTGGGCTGGTGCTGGTGCCGGCGGTTGCCTCGGCGAAGCGGAAGACCGGCGCCGAAAAGGAGGCGCCCATGTCGGCACCGCAGAACGTGGTGCCGCAGACGCAGATCAATTTAGCCGACTTTGGCGCATTGGCGCGGGCCTATACCGCCCCGATGGGTGACCGGCGGATTATCGTTGCGGTGAACTATATTCGGAATCTCTCCGGCATCCTCGAGGAGTTGCCATCCGATCTGAGCGACTACGTCGTGAATGCAATCTGTAAGATCGGACCACAATTCGGCGCCTACCGCGAATACGAGGGGCCAGTCGTTCCTGGAATGTTTGTACCTCCGGTGCCCGCGCCGGCCGATCGGCCTCTGGCGTCTTTACGGATCTCCGGTATGCTGGCCGCCGCGGCCGATGTTGAAAAACACGACTCGAAACGCCGCGTGGACGTGATGGGCGGCAAAGGGAAGGGTGAATTCAATGGCGGGCTGTCTCGTAACCGAACCCAAACGGTTAAATCCCTGACCGTGACGTTTACTCTTGAGGGGCCGGACCATGTGACGATTGCCAGCGCCTCTTATCGCGTGCTCGTCCAGAAAGACGAGGGCGGAAGCTCCTTCTCGTTTTACGTCGCCGGCAATGGCATCGGCCTCGATTCGGCCCAAATGAGGACACATAGCCTGGCTGATGCCATCCAGGATGCGTCGTCCGCCGCCGTCATCAACCTTCTTGGGAATGCTCTACTGGTCCCCTATTATCGCTGCGGGTCCATTTTTGCGGTCGATTCCAATCTGGACAAGCGTGTGCGCGACACTTTGGCTCGGTTGACTCGCGCCGATCTTGAGCAAAACCTCAAAACCTTCATGATTGTCGATGGTTTTGCGATGTCCGGCGGCATCGGCCTGTCGGAACATGACCGTGCGGTCCTCGAACTCGAAATGCGCCACCGAAACTTTATCCCCGCAAATGATCAACTCTCGATGCTCCAGTTCGCGTTTTCTCTTTGGAAGAATCTAGATTACGTGAACGGCGCCAAGCGCGTCGAGGGAATGCTCGCGGAAATCAAACGGCAGCAGGATGAGGCCGCGATCAGAGTCGCCTCCGAAGCCGCGCTGAAGAAACAAGAGCAGGCCAATCGCGAACAGGAGCAGGCCGCGGCAAAACAACAAGAACAGGCTAGACGAGAACAGGAGCAGGCTGCTGTTAAGGCGGCAGTTGACGCCGCCGCTCGGAAGCAAGACGTGCTGAGGCGCGAGCGGGCTGATGCAGCGCGGAAAGAGGCCGAGATGGCTGCAAAACTGAAGCAGCAACCGAAGCCCGCCCAGGCATTCTGCCGCATCGCCGGTGTGCCCGCGACAGGGTCGTCAAAGACTGCCGAATTGACGCTGGTCGCTACTGTGCAAACACGCGTCACCGCAGTCCCGAAGGCGCGTGTGGTAGTTCATGGTCCGTCTCGTCCGGGACAGACCCCACAGACTAAGCTGCGGACACGCACCGAGCCGCCAAGGACCGGGGAACGCGCCGCCAGCGCCAAAGTAAGCGGGCGCGCCTTGACGAGCGGGCATTCGGCGGCTGCGCAGTTGGCAGCGCGAGTTCGGCCGACCACGTCCAAGCCGGCTAAACGCCTGGCACTCTCTGCATTTCGTTGAGACCTCACCAGGTTCTGTTTGGGTGGGTGGGCGGCTTATCGTCTCTGGATAGACACGCCCTCCCGCATGTTCCTTGCCCGACCCTGTCCCCTAATTTGTGCCTAAAGCCGAATCCGGCAAACCAGCGAGTCTAACGGTCTCCTCCAGTGCTCCACGCATGCGGGCGCTCAAAGTTTTGTGCCTCGCCTCAAAAGCCCCGTCTACTGATGCGACCTGTGCACGCCCCTACTCCATATGCTCGTACAGCAGGGCCGTGATGTTGTCCTCCGCACCCGCTGCGATAGCGCGGTCGACCAGAACGGTCGCAAGTTGCCGCATGGACCCAGGCGATGCCAGAACGGCAGCGATTTCATCGTCAGGCAACGCATCCCAGAGGCCATCGGAGCAAAGCAAGACACGATCTCCACGGTTAAGCTGGTGCGCATTGAGATCCGGTTTGATGCCCCGTGGTAGCCCGATTGCCTGACGAAGACGCCCTCGGTCCTGGTGCTGGCGCGCCTGCTCTGAGGTCAACATCCCCATTTCCAGTAGGTGCCCGACGACAGAATGATCCTCGGTGATCTTCCGCAAAGTCCCCACCGACCAGACATAGCACCGCACGTCTCCGACGTGGCATACGTGTAGCAAATCCTTCTGGATATGCGCTGCTAGAAGAGCACAACCCATACCCCGGCATTCTTCGTGTTCCGCTCCGTAATTCAGTACGCGCTTCTGCGCAAGTGCGAATGCGTTGGCAAGGATCTCACCCGCTGACACGTCTAAAGATTGTGAACCGAGGCTGTTTACGGATTCCGCAATCGCTTCGATTGCGAGTGCGCTTGCCAGTTCGCCGGCCGCTTGGCCACCCATGCCGTCCGCCACAATCCAGAGCGGGCCATCCGGCGATAGATAAAAATTGTCTTCATTATTGGGCCGGCATGGTCCAACATCGGTTATTCCACACACTCCGTCGGCGGGCGCAAACGTCCGCCGCCGGAGCGATTCCTCAGCAAAAGGAGCTTCCCGCGTGACTGTCGCATCGTCGTACGCATGTAGCCTGTTCAGAACCGAATCCACGAATGATCGCATATGAAACCTCGACACAACCGCCTTCTATAAACGCACTTCGGCCAGCGCGTTTTGAAATTCATCTGCCGTCTGGAAGCGACGCTCAGGCTCTTTTCGGCACGCTTTATCAATGATCACTGAGAGACGGGCCGGTAGCTCAGCTCCCCGGCGTCTCACCGGAATGCGGTCTGCGTGGAGGACGCATCTTAATTGCTCCGCCTCGTCGCCTGCTAAGTCGACAGGAAAGCTGCCGGTAAGGATGAAGTAGAGTGACGCGCCAAGAGCGTAGATATCTGCTCTGACATCCAAACCGCTAAAATTAACAACCTGTTCGGGTGGCATGAAACCGAGTGTCCCGGAGGCATCATTCGGACGGGTAATCCGAATCCCATGCAATTTCTTGAGGAGGCCGAGATCAGCGATTTTCGGAACGTATTGAGTAGCGCTTCCCAAACGGCGGAGGAGGATGTTGTGTGGCTTGATGTCGCGGTGAATGTCGTCGAGCGCGTGTAGGAATTTCATGCCATCAAGAACTGCAGTGAACAACTCAACAGCAATCGATGGCGGTACCCTGTAGGACTTGCCGGCGGCGAAATCCGCGAGGCTGCCATCCGGGGCGAATTCCGTCACCAAATATGGCACGCCCTCCTCATCGACACCGGATTCGACGAATCGAATAATGTTCGTATGGCGTATGCTTTTCATTTCCGCCATCTCGCGATCGAATCGCCTGACCTTGTCGATACTTTGCAGATCAATAATGCGCTTCAAAGCGAGTACCCGGGCTGTCGCGCGATCATACACTTTATAAACAACACCAGCGCCGCCCTGGCCCAGCACAGAGCAAACCTCATACTTGCCGATTGACTGGCTCACCGAACTGCTGTCGATATGTTTGGGACACGCATAAACGATGGCCGGGGCCAGCTCCAATGCTCTACCATCCGTGTTCGCAAGCGCTGTAACATCTTTACCGCAATGAAAACAGCGCAGGCTCCCGGGTGCTCGGCCGCCCAGACTGACCTTCAGCCGCGTGCGGCCGAGCTGAATGATGTCCCCATCAGCAAGCGGGCAGTGGTCGATGGGGTTCTTGTTCACGAGTGGCGGATTTGAACTGTCTCCGACGGCTGAGATCCGCCATTCGTCAGCGAAATGTTCAATCCGGACATGCCGCCGGCTCATGCATCGGTCATCCGGACACAGTTTCACATCGGCGTCTTCACCGCGACCAACTACCTGGGGTAAAGGCGCAGTCAGCAAAATGATGCGCCCTTTTTCCTCGCCGGAAAGCACGGTAAGCACAATCTCAGAGGCAATCAGATCAGATTTCATCATCGCCAACAAACCGTTTCGCCATGAGTGTCACTTCATCGGGACGGTGCCCGCCCGGCGCTGCTTCTTCTTGTTAAGTTCCTTCCTCAGACCCTCAGCTTGTTCGGTCGACAAGGCTTGAATATCCAACTCACATGCCGAGCACAAGCGCAAATCCCCCCACGTCATCATCTGATCGACACCAAAGGTCCTGTCGCATTTCAAGCATGTCTCCGTCAAACCCGACGGAGGGACAGTTTCCTGTCGCTGCAGTCGACGCTCTGGCGCTTTGGCAGGAGGCCGCGGCTGAGGCGGCACAGTGCCGCCAGCATATTCTTCATATTCGTCTGGGGTGGCCTGGGTACCATCTCGCGCGACGGCGCGCAGCACCTGCTCAGATGTGGCCCCGAACAGAAATTCGTACGCGTCAAAACGGACAATATCTCCGTTCTCTAGTTTCTTGGCCTGCCGAGGCTCAAGGGGTGTCGTCACGACCTCGCCTTGACCATTCTTTCGAGTGATGTACGTGTGATTCCTGCTACCATCATCCCGAATGTAAAAGGCCCCGTCGCGATACACAATCTGGGCGTGACCGCGGCTCACGGTCGCCTCGGGAATAACCAAATCATTTCGCCGAAGCCGATGATACGGCACCTTGCCGACCCGGAACACACGCCTACTGAGTGTGTATGTCGTCCCGCGGCGGGTATCATGCATAGTGGCTGGGACCGGAGGCGCCAGTGCACGTTCACGCCAGAGCCACGCTATCACCAACACCACAATGCCAACCAGGCCCCCGAGGGCCCAACGAACGGCCGCCGCGCCAACTCCAACAGACGTAGTGGCATTCGTCCCAGTAGAAACCGGCCCTGAACCGGGACCCGCCGCCGCACGAAGTTGCCGGATTCGATCCGTGACCTGACGAAAAACCCCCGAAATATCTGAGGCGTTATAGATCCTGAAATGCGTACCGTCGGTATTTCGAGAGATCGTTTGAATCAGTTCGAAATCCGCCTGGTCGGTAAACGCGATGCCAAAAAGCATTACTTTGTCCTGCTTGGCCTCGGGAACCAATTCAGAGGTCAGCCAGCTCGTCCGGCTATGATTTCGCTGCGCGTCGCCTAAATCCACGACCCCGTCGGTGAAGAGGACCACAACCCGCCGGGCCCCAGGCCTGCCATGTTCGCGTAACTCGTAGAGAGCTCGCTCAATTGCACCAGGGATATCCGTCCACTTTCCGCGATAGTCAATTCCGTCGAGCGCATGCCCCATAGCGGCACGGAAGCCGCCACCGGACACATCTGTCAGAGAGACCGCCACCCGCGCGGTAGTGTCGAAGGACACTACGCTGAGCCTGCTGTCAGCCGGTAGCCGGTCCGCAAACGCCATGACGGCAGTCGGCATCAGCCTACTCGGGTCGTTGGCCTTCATACTCCCGGAATTATCCACTGTCAGCACAACGTCAAATGGCGCGTCGCCGGCGGACGGAGCAGCCGCCGCCCAGGCACCTGCAAATAAGAGGGCAAGGACACAGCCCACCACGATCGGGTTCAACGCCGACGTGACAGGCCACCGGCCACGGCCTTGCAAACGGAGCGACCACCTACGCAGCCTCGGGCTGAAGATCGACGTTAAAGACCAGCTCGCACTCAACTTCTGCCTCCTTTTGTGACGCACAATCACGACCCACCTCAGCGAGAATGAGCCCTCGGAACTCCTTCTTCGCAGCCAATACAATCTTGTTCACCGCGTTTTCGGATGGCAACTTGAGCCGGTCGGCCAGCGAGGCGTATGACGGCACATCCGAGCCGCGGCGCCGCGGCTCGATTTCCCGGAGTACAAAGATCTCGAACTTTTTCATTTGTCCGGCACGTTCGCAGCGCGAACGGAAATCACGAACGACACCCTCGAATAAAGAACGGCGCAGAACGCGGTCGAATGCCTCCTCGGGTGTCTCATTGGTCCGAGGCTCCAGTGCAGGCCCATGATCGTCCGTGAGGGACTGCAACGACACATACCCGCCAGCCGGCGCCCCTTTCTGCGTGTGCTCGGCACGATCGACGTTTAGGATGTAATTCTTGAATGAACGGGCGAGGAAGTTCCTGAATTTCCCCTTGGCCTGGTCGGCCCTCTCGAGGACCTCGGCCTCAACGCACTTAAGAAAGAAGCCATTGACGAGATCTTCGCAGTCCTCCGGACTCCGTAATCCGTGGGTCTGCCGGCGCGCGAACGCAAACAGCGGCGCCCCATACAAGAGGACGATCTCTCCGAGAGCCTGGCGTTTGAGATCGCCCCCACCAGCCTTAAGTGCATCAAGAAGGTTCCACTGCGTCGTAGGAAAGGGCATACGGCCTCCGCTGAAAATTCCTTACGAACACTACTAAACCAAAAACCAACGCGGCCTGCCGAGGCGCTCGCTCGAAAGTTCGTGAGTGCCCGTCAATCCCCACTGATCTCAACTTCCAGCCGCACGCGGCCGAGGTGCACTTCATCCCCATGGCGCAGCCATGCACCCCCTTCTGGTCCGCCCGGCACCTCGACAATTCGCGTACCGCGGCAGATGCGTGTTCCAAATCTACTGCTGTCATCGTACAGGCGATACCATCCCGCCTCCGCATCAAACGTGATATGAGCGTGCATTCTGGACACGGTAGAATTAACGTCCCGGTCTGCGTCGAGGAATACGATCTGATTCCTGCGGAGCAACTTGCGCTGCTCGTCAAAAACTTCGGCCAGTCGCCCCACGTTGATTACACCGCCTGAAAACGAGTACGAGGCCCGCTCCGCCCTGCCGTTTGTCGTCCGTATCGTGAGTGTCGGAGGCGGGGGAAGTTCGTTATAGCAGAGGATCTCGTAGGTGCCCGCCGCAAGGCTACACTCGGCAGATGTGCTGACCGATGCATCGACACGCAGAAAGGAGGGGATCTCGCACCCGGAAAGCTCCAGGCGCCTCCGAACCTGATGCGACACCTGCTTTCGCTGAAGCAGGATATCCTCGAGCGCCACCGCTTCGTCGGATGATGCTACGCAGAACTTCAGGACTACCCGCTTATAGCCGAAGATCTTCCCGCCGGCGGATGGCTGTGCCTTCGCCTCGAGATCGTCTAGGGCACGTTCGTAGGACTCCAGAAAATGAGCACCGACATCCGCGCCCAGCGAGCGCTGAACGACCCGCTGCAACCCGCCTTCTAACGCCTTATCCCATTTCTCAAAGAGGTTCATCGGCCACCGTGTCGGCCCCAAGCAGCCACCGCAAATATCCTGTTAGCGGCGTTACGTGGAACTGGTCGCAATTATAATCTGCGGCGGCGCATGGGTGTAGAGTACCCAAGATTGCCAAAAGTCTATGACAGATTCCAATGATATTGGGTTTAGTAGTATTTGAGGCGGGGGTTGGAGGTCGTCCGAGCTCCGCCGCCGGAAGGAAAGAGAGGCATTGTGGGACTTTTCGACAGTTTTCGCGGTCGTTCAAACGAGTCGCCTTTAGGCAGGCGTTCGGAGAACCCGACCTGTCCGAGTTGCGGGACGGTTTATAACCGGGCGGAGGTTATACGCCTGATCAAGATGCAATCGCCCGAAATATTCGACTTTTCGTCCTGGACTACGAAGTTCGTATGCAATCGTTGCCGCACTCACATTGTGATTTCCGGGCTCCGCGGGGAGTGAGAACCGCCGCACGCAGTGCGGCGGCGTAGCGGCGTTGCCGGGTTTGTGGCGCTCGGGGCATCGGGGATTAGTAGTGGCCAATGTTTGCGTATGTATATTTCTCGTCTTTGTGCTATCGTGCGCTCCGGGTTATCGTGGACGGGGGTGTTACGATCGAGCAGGCGAGTGTCCCATTCTCGCCCGAGCGGGGTTGTTTGCGAGCACTGCGGAAACGCTGTTGGGGAGCCCGCAATGCGGGAGGCGGTCCGGCAGCTCTACGGGAGGAGTGGGGGTGCCAAACTGGCCCTCCTTGCCCGCAGTCTACTCAGGGATGAATACTTCAGAGTTAACTCGATCTGCGGTGGTGGATTCGTGTGTCCAGTGTGCCGCCGCCATTACTGTCGGACCTGCGGCGGAAAAATGGGCTTCGAATGCTGCAGGGTACTAATGTTAATTGCTACGGAATACCTCGGCGAATAGCGGTCCGAGCAACTAAACCGGACTTCCGCAACTAGAACGGGTCGACGCCCCTTTGACAACCGACGACGGACACCGATATCGGCGCTAGCAGCACCCGACAACAATCGTATTGATGGCTGTCTGTAGATGTGGTCCTCAACGTTGGGACCGCAATCTCGATTTCCATTCGCCTTTCGTGACCGTTCTCTTTGCACTCTTATATAGTTAACCGGTAAATCGGTCCCGTTACCTGCCGCCGGGCGACTGTGGCGACACCGGCCTAAACCTAAACGACAAACAGGATAGAACGACAAACGGCTGTCCCAACGGCAAACCTATTCGGGGCACGAAGGCGTCGCGATGTGAAATGCTTTATAATGCGCCGCAGCAGACAAGCAGCCGGTTCGTGACGACAGACGACGCAGGAGCCTCTGCGAATCGGTGTAGTAGGTTGTGAACCGATGGTGAACGGACCGGGCCGTCGGCCACTAGGAGAAAAGCGATGAGTTGGTTTAAAAGAATCCTGAGGGGTGGGCGTGAAGAGAGCCCCCTGTGTCCCGAGAATCAAGTGCTCATGAATGATTTCCGGCGGAGCAGTGAGCAGTGTATTGACATCTTAAGTCGCTGCCGCACGCGGGAACAGGTGGTGGAGGGCCTCTCGCGAATCGCCCGGGCCGGGTATGATGTCTCCCCGGTCGCGGCTAATGCCGCGCGGCAACTCGAAAGCATGCCGTCGCTAGATGCTTTCCGCGTACGCGACGACTTCGTCCGGCAGATGCAGGCTTTCGTCTCGTCCGCGCGGAACCTCTGATCCGGGCGGCGTACGCATTGACGGTTCATAAGAGGTGCGTGGCGTTATGACTAGGAAATGTGAAGACTGCCACGGACGTGGCAAAATTCAGCGTCGATTGACCCATAGAACGTGGCTCCAACGGCTGATGCGCCGGGAGACGACGGAGCAGCTGTGCTCCAGATGCTCGGGGTCGGGTGCTGTCCCGATGTCAGCCGAAGAGGTCGAGGCTGAACGACGCCGGCGAGAACGGCAAGAGCGCCTAAGCCGGGCCCCGCGGCCTCGCAATGAAATGGACCGATGGCCGGAAATTGTAGCGGACGGCGAGCAAAATGCCGCGATCCACAACTTGACGGCTTATGTAATTAAGGAGACGTCACTTGGTAAGCCACTGCAGTTGCAGGTTTCCACGGAACAGCTGTGCGTCTACTGCACGCATTTCGGGGACCCGGAGTTCCGAGACCCTGCTTTCCCGAAGGGTGGGGGCTATTGTGGCAGCAGAAATGGCGCGGTCGGATTTGACCAGTCGTGCAAGAAGTGGGCTCCAACAACGAAAGTGAAGTACTGGCTCTCCAAAGGCTACATGACCAATCAACACAACGGCTACCCAAGAACTCCATGGTACAAGCTATTTGACGACGGTCCGGACGGTGAGGCCGGTGCGCGCTAGCTACTTTCTGGCGCAAAAATCCCGGTCGTCAGGCTGCCATTGCGGCAAAGCAAACGTTAGCGGATATTGGTTGGCAAAAAGAAGCTCCCGCCGAGGTCGCCTGGCGGGAGTAAAAACCGTGAACGGTTTGGAATGAAAACGCGGAGAGTTACTTTGCAGACTTCTTTCGCTCGTCAATGGCTTTGCCGATGTTAATGAGGTTATCCGCCATGACGCCGAGTCCGGTCCAGCGGATCATTCCTTCACGGCCCTTGTACCGGCAACGGTTGAGTCCATGCCGCCGCTTGAGTACGCTGATGCGTCCTTCGCATCCGGTTCTCCACTTCTGTCCTTTTCTGAACCAGCGTTTCTTCTGCTCACGTTTGAGCGCCTCGCTTTTGGTGGAGCGACTGGGAACGGAGACACGCTTCACGCCCATCTGCTTCGCCTTGGCTACATTCTTTGCCGAATAAAATCCGGCATCGCTGGCAGCCGTGTTGGGCGTGTGGCCTGTGCGCTGCTGGTGGACTTCAAGCGCCGGAATAAACACATCGCTATCAGCCGGCCGCTGGTCATAAACCTCGAAGTCGATGACGATCTGGTTTTCGGCTTCCTGTACTTTGACCATTTTCCCGAATTCATTCGGCTTCCCCGCCTTGCCTTTACGAATGATTTCCGTGGCCGGCTCGAAAATACTGAAGAGCTTGCCCTCGGCATGAGTATTGCCTTTGAAGATCCGGGCTTTGGTCTGCTTGATCAACTGTTGAACGCGCGGCACGATGGTATCGATTTCCCGCCGCAGTCCTTCCAACGCGGCTTGCTGCAGAATGTCGGTGGACCTCTTCACCCCATCGGCGATTTCTTTGGAGAAGCGTTTGGCTTGTCCCACCACCCGACCCATGGAAACCAGCAGTTTGGCATAAGCCTTATGCATCTTTTCTTGGCTCTGCGCAGCTTTGGAGCGAGCCGCCCGCGCAATATCCAGAACTCGCAGTTTCACGCTACGGCTGCGGTCTCGCAGTTTTGTGCCCACAGCGCCGGCCAGGGTCGTCACCTTTTTCATCAGCCGCCTTTCCAGCACATTGGGATCCTAAGCTTAGAATTCCACGTGGACAAGTTGTCGCG
>JADMIO010703092.1_pt1 | contig 112235 bp, 59 predicted proteins | sample 8958161 | NCBI WGS metagenome assembly JADMIO01 (sample SAMN16585339, study PRJNA669376) | soil metagenome | isolation source: Crop rotation soil | place: USA: Cullars Rotation, Alabama | collected 2011
CGCGACAACTTGTCCACGTGGAATTCTAAGCTTAGGATCCCAATGTGCTGGAAAGCGATTTGTTCGATCGTAAATGTTTCGTCCTCAATTTCCGGACCGACGCCGCGGGCGCTCGCGCGTGTGCCGGTGTTGAGAACCAGTTGGCCGCCACTCCAGATCGCCGGATTGTTAAGATCGCCGGCGAAGATCGGGTCCTGCGGCAATTGCAGCACGCCGATTTGGAATCGGCCTGTCTTGCTGATCGAGAACAGCCCGAGATCGATTTCGACTTCCACTTCGAGCGTCACAGGCACGCGACCCTGGCCTTCAGCATGGAAATTAAAGCCTAAACCGAGGCCAGCAATTGTGATTCCAAACAGCCGCGCACGCACGTGCGCCGATCCACCGAGATCAAAGCGATAGTACGACCGATCGTTCACAATCGAGACGATCGAAGTGATATGCACTTCAAAGTCGCCGACCAAACCAAATGAATCGCTGCCAATCACCATGTGCCCGCTCAACGAAATGTCGAAGTTGCCGAGCGAATCGATATAGCCGCGGCCATGCAGCGTGGCGATTCCGAAGAAGCTGATATCGGCATTGATCTGGAAGCTCCAGAAATGGTCGCCGACAACGACTTTCACGCCGGCGTCGAAGTTCAGAATCTTCAAGATCGAAATTTGCCCGTGGATATCCAGGAGGAATCCAGGATCAACGCCATCCCGGCGAATTCCGGTGGTGTTCAATTCGAATAGGCCACTGCCGGCGATTTCGAGAATGCCGGCGTCGCCATCCACCGTGATTTGGAGCATCATCACCAGACCGGGATGATCATCCACATACACGGCGCCGATGCCATTCACGTCAAAGTCGAGCCCGCCAATGTCGATGTGAACATGGAACTCGAGCCGGACGCCGATGTTGCTGATGCGAATGTCAACACTGCCGCTGGCTTCGACGAATCCGAGGAATTCAACGCCGCCGCCAATGAAGATATGGACGCCAGGTTGAACGGTCGGCGCATTTGGATCGAGCGGCGTATCAAACGTTACGTCGTGACCCGTCGTATTGATTTCAAGCACGGCGTTGGCATTGAACTTCAAGCCGATGTCCTGACCGAAGCTTGCGGCGAGGCTGAGCCGAACTTGTAGGACCACCCCTTCAGCGTTCGCGAGGAAATGGCCGTGGACCTCAACTTCACCGAAATGCAGCAGACTCAATGTGCCGTCCACGTCGATCTTCAACCCGCCCGGGTTCAGGTCGAATGTAAACTCGCCACGTATCTCAATGACGTCCGCGATGATGAATTTGCCGCGGAGCACAAGTTTGAAACTTGGACCCGCAGCTAAATCGACACCTTCGACGTGCAGCGTTCCATCGGCGTTGCGCACAAAGCGGCCCGTTGCGGCGTCGATCGCGAATGTTTCAATATGCCTGATTTGGTTGGAGGTATTGATTTCCAACAGGAATTCGCCGTCAATTTCCAAGCCCGGAATGCGATTGGCCGCAAGCGCGAGATAAACGCGGCCCGCCACTCCATCGCCATCGACAACCAAATTGATCGTGCCCGAGAGCGCACCGAGGAATGAGATTTCAGTGCCGACCGCACCGGTGACGATCAATCCAGTTCCGCTGCCAAGTGAAATCTGCAGGAAGCCAGTGAGCGTGATGAAACCGATTTTGATTTCCGCCTGGATCGTCGCGACGAAATAAATTTCACCCGGTTTGCCAGAAGGAGTACCGTCGAGTTTCGGAGCTGATTTGTAAATGTGAATGACGGTGGGTTCGCCCGGATCGAGCAGTGGCACGAACGAATCCGGCATCGTGAAATCCTGATCGGCCAGCGTCGTGTTGAACATCAACGAAACCGAGCCGGAGACTTTGAAGAGATCGCCAACGTTCGGCAGACCAATTCCCGCGGAGGCGCTGACTTTAAAGCGGCCGGCGACGCCCGGAATTTCGCCAAGTTCAGGATGTTCGGGCACGCCGATGATCATCAGCAAACCGCTGACTTTCGAGTAAGTGATCTGAGAATCGCCGATGCCGAAGGAAAGTTCGGCAGTCACGAACATTTCGAAACGATTCGGGCTGATCTTTAGGAAGAACCCACCGTTTAACTTGAACAGGTCGGTCGAGCTTCCGGGCGGCCGAATCTTCGCCTGGCCGGCAAGTTCGAGCGAGAAGCTCTGCGGCGCGAGATTGAACGTGCGCGTGGCGTCGCTTCCATTCGGGCCGAGGCCGGGCAGCGTCAACGTTTCGGTTTTCGGAAGGCTGCTGGTGTTAATTTGCAGCACGCCTTTCGCATAGAGGAAGACGCCGTATTGTTCGAGGACGCTGAAATTCGTTTCAAGCGTGGCAACGCCCCAGAAGAGCGGTTGATCGCTGAGCGTATAACTCATGTCGAGCACGAAACGGCCGGCGGTGGCGCCGACAGTGCCTAGCTTGTAAATCGTCAACTGGCCGCTGAATTGCAGGATGAAGACATGGCGCGCGTTGTCGATGTCGAGGCTGACGGTCGCTTTGACGGACATCAGCGGTTCATCGAGCAGATCAGCCAGGCGCAATTCGATGCCGCCGGACAATTCGATAAAGAACGCCGGCGCTTGCGTGATCAGGCCAAATTGATCCTGCGAAGCCGCGCCGCCGTTGCCAGGATCGTTCGCGTCGCCAGTCGCCGATTTGTCGCGCCAGCTATTCGCGATAAAATGGACCGTCAGTTTGCCGGTGTCGAATGTCCCGTTGAAGGTGTAGCGGAATGTGTTGTTGCCGATGTCTTCCGGCCTTCCAACGATGACTACGTTTTCGCCGTTGGCGCCCGTCAACGTGAATTCGTTTTCCGGATCCATGATCGTGTCGAGATCAAGGACGTGGCCGGTCGTCGGCGTGAATGTGATATCGATCGTGCGCCGATTATTGAGCGTTTCACGATCCATGATCTTGCCCGGCGCGGGGTCAACCAGCGTGGCGCGCGGTTCTTCAACGGTGAATTTCTGCGTCGAGCCGAGATTCGTTTCACCGCCGGTGTCCTGGAAGCTCGAAGCGCGAATTTCGATTGTGTAGGATCCCGTCGGTAGATCCGAATCGAAAGAATAACGATAGCGATCGGTTCCAGCCACGCGCGTCGGAGTATGAAGCGTGATTGCTTCGCCAGCAGCGTTCTTCAGCACAATTTCGTCGCCGTCGATCGAATCCGCATTAATCGAGAAGCCGTTCGAAGCGTGGAACGTGACTTCGATGTAATGATTTCCATTGATCAGGCCCGTCCCAACGGCCGCGCCCGCTTTCGGGTTCGAGACTTCGGCGGTTGCGCCTTGCGCGGTGAAATGACGGCTGAACGCGGCGTTGGAATTTCCGCCCGTATCCGTCCAACTGCCTTCAATGAAATCAACCGAAACATCGCCGGCAACAAAGTCGCCTTGCAGGTAGTAACGATAAGTATTGTTGCCAAGATAAGTCGGCGTTCCAACCACTGTGACCGCGTTCGTGCTCGCGCCGACGTCGGTCAACGCGAATTCGGGCGTTTCCGTTCCGGTTTCAATGATCGAAGCGCGATCGAGTTGGAACGGCTGGCTGTCCGCGCCCAATCCCTTGCTCGGCGCAAAAATGACATCGATATAGCTGCGATTATTCGTGCTGCTCAGGTCGCCGAGGCTCACGGCCTGTCCGCCCGTGGTCACGCCTTCGCCAGTCGCGCCGCCATTATCCACCAGCGACCATGATCCGGCGATGAACGTGTAGCTGAGCGTCGCAGAATCAGAAGGCGAAGCGCTCGGACGCGTGGCGATGATCGCAAATTGATACGTATCCGTGTTGCCAACACGCACCGGCGCCACCGTGTCATCGAGCGTCACCGTCCAGTTGCCTGTGGTGACGGAAATGTTCAACTCACGTCCGAGATCGAGCACCGAATTGCGATCAATCGAGAATCCTTCGGGCGGCGCCGGCAATGTAATATCGATCGTTCCCGGCAGGATCACAGTTCCAGCCGCGCCTAGCGTTGTGTTGAGCGTGATTGTTCCAGGCGAGCTCGGCACGATCGCATTGGCGAAGCCCCATGAGCCTGCGAGGTAGGTCAGGGTGACTTCACCAGTTCCAAAATTGCCGCTGAGCCAGTAACGGAAACGTTGCGTGGCAGCGGAGCTGTCGGTCGTCAACAGAATCGGCGCCTGCGTCAGATCGAGGCGCGCGCTTCCAAGGCCGGCGCCAGCAAGCGTAAATTCCGGATCGAGATCAGTAATTGAACTGGGATCAATGCCCAGTCCAGCCGGCGCCGTGAAATCAACATCGAGATAATTGCGGCCGTTCAGCACGTGGATATCGATGCTGCCGCTATTCCCAGGATTCGATAGCGATGCGGTCGCGCCATCCACGGTAAAGCTTATCGTCGCCTCGTCATTGACGGCGCCGGGGACAACGTTTCCGTTTTGCAACGTAACGTCAGCGTTCTTGAACGACCCGCCAGTGAAATGCAGACGAACTTCGCCACGCGGGAATTGCGTAAATGATCCATCAGTAATTACGTAGCGGAAACGTTTCGTGCCGGTGCGCACGAGCGCTTTCACCATCGCGTCGCGCGCTGAAACGCCGGCGGATTCATCCGAAGTCGGCGTGAGAGCCTGGACGGTCATCGTGCCGTCATCGTTCATGACCGTTTCCATCGGCACCGGATCACCAGTGACGGTCACGGCCGAATTGCGGCCCGCCACGAGCAGTTCAAATTCAGGATCGCTATCGAGAATCGAGTTGTAATCGAGATTAGCTCCCGCTGGCGGCGTGAACACGACATCGATGTAGCCCTTGTTCGTCAACGTCGTGCCAGAAACAGTCGTGACTGTTGTCTTGCGACCGTTCATTGCGTTGAAATCGATGTGATCGCCGGACGGATCGACCAAAGACACCGTCGGTTTCAAATCCACCGGCTGCGTTGCGCCGGGGTCAATGACATCGAACGTCACTTCTTCGCCGGACGCGTTGCGGAAGCCCATCTTCAGCTTGCCGTAAATCGTCAGGAAGCGGACCTGGTCCGGAATATCCGCAAGAAACAAAATCGTCGCCTGGCCGGAAGCAATCTTCGAAAGATCGGCATACAAGCGTCCGCTGATGCTGAGTTGATTCGCCGCGAAGTTGAGTTTGCCGACGATCAGAAGTTTGCCGTCGGTGCTGAACTTGACAATGACTTCAGCATTGAAAACTTCCTGCGAGGTGTAGATCGAATAAATCTTGGCGCCGCCCGTGATCAGCATTGGCGCCGTGAAAGCGGCCGAGAATCCGTTCATGCTCGGGTTCGCCTGGATGGCGCGATATTGCTGCACCACCTGCGCTTTCACGCCCGCGAGCCACGTTTCGGCATCGACATTGTGAGGAATGTCAAAGTCGGGTCCGCGCAGCAGGAATGGATCGTCAATCGACGGCAATGTCTTGAAGAACTCAACACCCGCCGAGAAGTCATTCATCACGAGACCCGCTTGCGGCACAAGCATCACGCCGCCCGGAATCGAAGCGTTCAGGAACAATCCGAGCGGACCGAGTTCCGAAAGCGCGACGCGAATGTTCACCCCAATGCCCGCGAATTTGAATCCGCCTTGCAACGCCATGAAGAAGACGCGCGCGTGAACCGGCGTGGTGCTGTCAGTCACCGGAATGATGTTGTAGCTGTCGTCGATCTTGAGGATGCCACCGATGAGGCCCGCGTCGATTTCACCCCCAAACATGTTGCCGTGCACCGTGACGCCGATCGAAGCGATATCAATGATCGGGAATTCCCCGTGCAACAATTTGCCGATGTCGATCTTGATGCCCTCAATCGAACCCGAGAATTCGAGGCCGGCGATGCCGTGGATGCCCGTGACGCTGGCGGATAAGGTCAGGACGAAATCTTCAGGATGATGTTCGATGTCGGCCCATTCGAGGCCGATCGTGTTGATATGGATCGGCAGCCATGACGGCCATTGGAAGCTCGCGCCATCCGCATCGCCGAGCGTGAGGAAGATTCCGAAACCAGGCAGAGCCTTGAACGATCCATCGCCCATGAACGCGAAGTTGCGCCCTTCACCGCCGATCTTCAGCGAACCGATGCTGACCTCCGCGGCGATTGAACCAACATGCAACATTTCCTGGTTGTCAGCAGCGCCGGTGTCGAGGTGCAGATCAACTCCCGTCAATGTCAGGAACGAACCAAGCTGAATTTTGATTTGGTCGATGTCGAATTTGAACGAATCGACATGTCCATTCGTGAACGTAAGCGTCAGACGAATCGCTTCGGTGTCGGCGGCAGCGGATTGCGTGTTGGCGTTTTGGCGATGCGTGATTGTTGCGCTGATCGGTTTGCCCGGCAGGAAACGAGCGTCGCCCGATGCAACGAAGATGCCACCGCTGAACGTTGTGCTGGAACCGAAGCGAACTTCAAAGTTCTGCACGCCGACGCGAATGTCATCGAGTTCAAGGATCGAACCAAAATTGATCGTGCGTTGATTTGAGTCGGTCGGAGCGACGCTGCCGCCGATCGCCGGATTGGTCGGTTCAACGCCGTAAGTCAGTTCCGCTTCGCCCAGCGCAAAACCATTTTCCCAAACGATCAGGCCGGGCTTGGCGGGCTGTGGACCCGTCGGGCCGTCCGGATCAAATTGCCGGATATTTCCAGCGATGCCGAATTTCGGGAATTCGAGCGAAGCCGTTTCGATGCGCACGAGTTCCTGCGATCCGGATGTATCGCTCGGATCATATTTAATCTGGATGCCGGTCGCCGTTGCTTTGAAGACATCCGGCACCGTGACTTCAAGCGAGGCAACGTTCACGCTGAACTTGCCAGGCAGATCGATGCGAACATGGCCGCTAAGCAGACCGAACACATCGACGCCGACATCGAACGTGGCGAGAATGCCACGCAGGTCTGCGGTAACGCCGCTGCTGGATTGCTGAGCGCCGCCGCTCGAACCGCCGAAGCTCAACGCCGCGCGATCGGCGCCAATGCCGACGGTCAGCACGAGCAATCCATCCTTAAATCCAATATCCTCAATGCCGATGCTCGGACCCTGGATCGACAACGGACCGAGGTTGAATGTGTTGCTCGCTGTGGCGCTGTTATTCGCCGAGGCATCAACTGTAAATTTCGCGTTCCCCGCAACGTTTGCGGTGCCATCCGCTGTCCGGAATCCAAGCGCTGGATTCGCCGCCGTCGCCTTGAGGAACTTCACCTCTACTTCTCCGGCGCGGAACAGTCCAACGTCGTTGTTTGGATTCGAATCGCGCAGGTAATATCGGAACGTCGTCCCAGAAATTAGCACCGGCCGGCCGCCGACCAAATCCGGTCGGCCGTCCGCAAGCAATGCCACATCGGCTACTCCCGGTCCGGAGAGCGCGATTTCATTTCCATCGATGCTGTCGAGGTCAATTGTGCTGCTCGTGCGCGAACGGAACGTCACATCGATATAACCTTTCGAATTAATCGACGACGCCGTCATCGACGCGCCCGTGGTCGGATTACTGAGTTGCGCGGTCGGTCCCTGGGCCGGCAATTGACCGTTCGGCAGCTTCGTCGCGACCGTAAATTGTTCGATCGATCCGAAATTGCTCGTGCCATGATTATCCGCCCATGATTGCGGAATGAATGACACGCCAATTTCGCCATCCTGGATGAACGATCCGGTAAATTGATAACGATACGTATTTGCCCGACCTGGCACCTGCGTCGGCGCGCCGTTGATCGTAATTCCTGCGGCAGCAACGCCATCGATCGTGAAGTTGAATTCCTGCGCGTCGTCTGAGATGCCGGTCAGGCCCTGCGCATTTGGATCATCGAAAACAACATCGATGTAATGCTGCGCATTGAGCGTGGCGCGATCGATATTCGCGCCGTTAAACGGACTGGCGATATGCGCCTTGAGGAATCGCGTCGCGTTCGCGGCAGAATTGATCGTCGCGCCGACGCCAAAGATTGAGAAGCCGTTGACGCGAATCGAATCAAGCTGGAATCCATCAGAGCCGCCGATTGTAAACGTCGCGCTGCCGCTGATATTGAACGCTTCTCGGCCATCGACATGAATTGAAACCGCGGCGTTGGTGAGATCCAACTGCACTGTCCCATTGGGCAGTTTGCTGAACGAAATATTGCCGGTGATCGAGAACACATCACCGACAGAGAAACGAATTCCAGTTCCGGTGAAAGATGTGACGAGAGCTGTGCCGGTGCTTCGGAAATCGACGACAACGCTGCGCGGCGTCGTCGGAATTACGATCGTTCGATTGATCGCCTGGTTGGTATTGTTGAATCGCAAATGTGCCGTGCCTTCAACAACGAGCCCATCCAGACCGACGAGCTTGATCGTGCCTTGCGCATCGATCGCGTAAGTCGCCGATGCGCCATCGCCAACCTTCACAACGCCAATCGACGCGTTCGAAAGTAGGACACCAGTCGCGGCCGGATTTAAAGCGCCATTCGGGAGATGCGCCGGGCCCTGGCCGATGAACACTTCCAGCCCTTCGCCCGCGAACGATCCGTTCGATTCAAATGCCACACTGCCTTCAACCGAAACAAAGTTCCCGATGTTCAGCGTCAGGTCAGTGACAAAGAATCCGTACACGTTCGTGCCGGCCGGATCAGGCGGTGTGAAGCGAATGACAACCGTCGTGCCATTGATATCAAGCGTTTCGTCAACCGCCGCCTTCGTCGTGTTGATGCGGAAACCAAGTGTGCCGCCCACGCTCAAACCGCCGACCGACGCCGCCACCTTGCCGGTGATTTGACCCGCCATCCCAGTCGGGAAGATCACCAAAGCGCCAGAACCATCGGTCAACCCACGAGAATCGCCTGGCACACCCGTAATGCTCAGATTCGCCACGCCCAATCGCGTGACAGTGCCGCCGCTACGCTGGCCTTGATCGAAGAGGAAATCGCCGCGCAGATGAATGCCGACAATCGTCACGTCCGCGTTGTAAGCGGTGACGCGCAGATACGGACCTGCCGGCAAATTAATGCGAACGTTCGTGCCATTTACCGCAACGGTTTGATCCACCGCCATCGCGATATTATTAATTTCAAGACCAAACGTGGCGTTGATGGAGAATTCGCCCGGAGTTCCGAAATTCACCGCAACATCAACTTGCAAGCTGCCGGCAATTCCACTCGGCATGATTACCAGAGCGCCGCGACCGTTGGCGACGCTGACAATCGGATTCGCTCCCGTGGTCAAATTCAAGCTGACGTTAGCGACGCCAACCCGCACAACCGTCGCGCCCGCGCTGTTGCGAATCTGTTCGAACGCAAAGTCACCGCGCAACGTGACGCCGAGGATCGAGAGATCGATGCCTGTCCCCGCAACGCTCACGTACGGCCCGGCTGGAAGATCGAGCGTCACCGCCGGAACGCCGGAACCGATTCCAGCAAAGCGCTCGTGCACCGCCGCGTTTGTGTTGTTAACGCGCAGCTTGAACGTGCCGGAGAAATTGACGTTCGGAATATTCTGAATTGTCACCCCGGCGCTCAATTCGCCTGCGAGCCCGGCGCTCGTGATTAAAAGCGATCCTTGACCGTCGCTCACACGAACAAATTCGGTCGAGCCATCGCCCATCGATAATGTCACGCCGCTGACGATCACACGCACAACCTGACTCGTCGTCGAAGTTCCAATCGTCGTTGTCGTCAGCCGTTCGAACGAGAAATTGCCTCGCAAAGTCTGACCCAAAATCTGTAGCGCAACATTCTGCCCTTGCACTCGCACATATGGACCTTGCGGAAGATCAATTGTAATCGGCGTCGAACCGACCGTGAATTGTTCGTGGACGAGTTGGTTCGTGTTGTTGATTGAAACGCTAAACGAACCGCTGAATGTCACACCCGGCACATTAACGCTGACGGTCGCGCTGACAGTCCCAGCCAATCCAGCGTCACTAATGATCAATGCGCCCTGCCCGTCCGTCACGCGCACGAAATCCGCCGCGCCATCGCCCAAGCGCAGGCTCACATTCGCGGCGCCGACTTTGACAACCGTCCGAGCCGGTCCCGAAGCAGGTGTGCTCGTGATTTTCTCGAAAGCAAAGTCGCCCGTGAGCGTTTGGCCTGCGATTGTCAGCCGCAATCCAGTCGCCTGCACTTTGATGTAAGGCCCGGCATCGACATCGAGCGCCAGGGTTGTCCCGGCGACAGTCAGATGTTCATGAACGGCGGCGTTCGTATTGTTGATCTTCAGTTGCAGGTTCGTTGAAAGACCCAGCAGCGGCACAGCAACGTTGCCCGAGAGATCGCCCGCCAATCCTGCTGTCGTCACCACGAACAATCCCTGGCCGCCGCTCAGCGTGAGCAGATCCGTTGTGCCAGTCGTGAATTTCAGACCGACGTTGTTGGCGCCGATGCGAACGATCTTCGTGCCATCCGTGCGCGTGGCTTGTTCGAAGACGAATTGGCCGCTCAACGTTTGCGAGAGCAGCGTCAATGCGCCCGGAGTCGTCGCATTGCCAACTTCGATCCGGAAATACGGACCCGAAGGCAGCGAAATCGCGATTGTGTTGCCGGCGACCGTGAAATTCTGATTCACGGCGGCGTTCGTTGTATTAACCGCGACACGCACCGGCCCGGTGAACGTAATTGCGCCTAAGCCGAGCGTGAAGTTGCCTGAAATTGTGCCCGCAACGCCTCCGCCAGCGATGATGAACGCGCCGGTAGCGTTCGTCACATTAACCAAATTCGTTGAGCCGGCCTGCAAATGCACTTCGCCGCTCGTGACGCCAAGTTTCACCACTTTTTCGCCGGTCGGTTTGGTCAATTGCTCGAATGCAAAATTGCCGCGGATGGTTTGGCCAAGAACCTGAACATCAACACCAGTTCCAGTGACACGCACAAACGGACCAGCCGGCAAATCAAGCGAAACATTCGATCCGCCAACCACAATCGCATCCTGAACCGTGTGGTTCGTCGTGTTGATCGCGAGTGAGAATGTTCCGGTGACACTGACGCCCGGAATATTCACCGCCACACCGCCAGTAAATTGACCGGCCAGGCCGTCCGCCGCGACAAGCAAGCTGCCACTGCCTTCGCTCACTTGAACAAAGTTCGTCGTGCCGTCCCCAATGTTGAGCGAAACGTGATTCGCGCCCAACCGCGTCACTTGCACATCATCGCCGTTGCCCATTACATGATCCGGCCCGGCCGAAGTGGTGCGTTCGAACGTAAAATCCCCTGTCAAAGTCTGTCCGACGAGTGACAACCGCGCGCCACGCGCTTCAACACGCAGATATGGTCCGGCTGGAGCGGTCAACGTCACAGTCTGACCGCCAACATTTAATTGCTCATTGATCGAGCGACCCGTTTGGTTGATCGCCAGCGCAAAGTCGCCCGACAAACTGATGCCAGCCGGCAAAGTCAAACCAACTGTCGCGCTGAACTGACCCGCCAGACCGTCATTATTGACCAGCAACATTCCCTGCCCGTTCGTCACTGAAACAACGCCGCCCAGCGAAAGCGAAACACCAGACGCGGCCAAACGCACGCGACGTTGACCAGTTGTGTTCGTGATCTGTTCGAACGCAAAATTGCCAGTCAAGGTCTGACCGAGAACGGTGAGTGTCGCTGGGTGCGTGGCATCAGTCCCGCGAACTTCCACGCGCGTGTATGGACCGGCTGGCAGATCCAGTTGAACGGTTTCCGCTCCCACCGTGAAATCTTCGCTGACTGCATTCGAGGTCGTGTTGAAGGCTGCAACGAACGTGCCGGTGAAGGTCACCAACGGTGCGAAATTCAATGTCAGCGAGCCCGCGATTTCGCCGGCGACTCCGGCTGAACTTACGAGCAAACGCCCGTTCGCGTTCGTCAGTTGAACGAGCGGACTCGACGTGTCGCCGAGCGAGACTGTTCCATTCGCGACTGCCACCCGCACGACGCGCTGACCATCAGGCTTGGTCAGTCGTTCGAATGAGAAGTCGCCCGAAACTGAGATGCCGGCAATCGTGACCAACAATCCTGTGCCATCGACGCGCACGTACGGACCAACCGGCAGGTTCATCACGATCGGATCCCCGCTGCCGACCTGGAACGAATCCTGAACCGCCGCGTTCGTATTGTTGATCGAAAGTTTGAGCGTTCCGGTGACCGCCACCCCGGGCACATTCACGTTCACTGTGCCGCCGATTTGACCGGCCATTCCCGCCGCAGTTAACAAGAATGAGCCTTCACCGTTCGTCACCGTGACAAAGTCTGTCGTGCCATCGCCAAGTCCAATCGACACGTTCGCAACACCGACACGAACAGAAACGGTGTCATCACCATTGCCGAGGATGTGGTCGGGTCCGGCGCTGGTCGTCTTTTCCAACGCGAAATCACCCGTCAATCGTTGACCGGCGACGCGCAGTTCAAGATTTGTTCCTTCAAAGCGCAGATATGGGCCGGCCGGTACGCTGACATTGATCGTGTCCGTGCCAACTTTGAATTGTTCCGCGATCGGCGCGTTCGTGTTGTTGAGAATCAAATTCAGTTCGCCGCTGAACTGTAATCCCGTGCCCGCGCTCAATGTCACATCCCCGCCGAGTTCACCACCCAGGCCCGCCGTATTGACACTGAAGAATCCGTGACCGTGGCGGAGGCTGACAACGTTCGTCGCGCCGGCCTTCAAATCAAAGCTGACTTCATTCGCCGCGATGCGGATTTTTTGCGGTGGAGCGCCCGGTCCAACCAACTGGCCTGTGTATTGTTCGACCGAGAAGTTGCCCGTCAAAGTTTGGCTCAACACCGTCAACGTCGCGCCAATCCCTTCAATTTTCAGATAGGGTCCAGCCGGAACTTGAACCGCCGGCAATCCGGTCACCGTCTCATTCACGGCGTTCATGCCCGTATTAATCAGCAGCTTGAACGTTCCGCCAAAAGTCGCCCCGCCCGGCACATTCAGATTGACCGTGCCGGCGATCGAAGCCGCAACGCCATCCGAGCCAAAAATCAAAGCTCCCGATCCACCAGCCAGCGTTACAACGTTGTTGGCCAGATTCAGGCTCAGCGCGCTGCCGCCGACTTTCAAAACTTTCGCACCGCTGGAACTTGTGCCCTGGTTGAATGAGAAATTGCCATGCAACGTTTGACCCGCGACGGATAGATCAACATTTGTGGCAGTGAAATCTTTCACCACAGCCGTCGTCGGGAAATTAATCACGACGTCCGGATTCGTCGGAATCGTGATGTGCCGATTGGCAATGATGCGGCCGGAATTATTAACATCCACGGTCGCTGTCCCGCTGAAGCTCAACCCAGTGAAGCCGGCCAGTTCGACCGACCCGCTGGCGTGCATCGCATTTGTGCCGTCGGAGAATTTCACGACTCCAATGGTCGCGTTGTTCAGCAGCACGCCCTTCGCTTGTGGATTGCGCGTGCCATCGGGTAATTTCACCGGCCCCTGTCCGATGAACACGAGCAGATTTGTTCCGCCAAAAATTTGATCGGCGCCGCTGCTGGTGAACGTGACCGCCCCTTCAATCGTCACGAAGTCGCCGATGTTCAACGTCAGATCGCCGCCGAAGAACTGGAAGATGTCGCCTTCGGCAGCGCTGAATTTAACAACAACACTCTGACCATTAATATCGAGCGTCTGGTCAACCGCGCCGCCAGTCTTGTTGATGCGCAGGCCGAAGCTGCCGCCGATTCCAACTCCGCCAACCGCTATCGACGCTTCACCACTAAACACGCCCGCAAGACCGTTCGTCTGGATCACAAACGCGCCGGTCGCATTGCGAATGCCCTGGCCGCTGAATGTCACCGAACCATTCGCGACGCCAAGACGCGTGACTTTGGTCGAATCGGGTTTAGTGACTTGGTCGAAGAAGAAATCGCCAGCCAACGCCGGAGCACCCGCGCCCGCGCCAATCGTCAGGCTCGCGCCGGTCACCGTTACGCGCACAAACGGACCACCGGGCAATTGCAGCCGAATCGCCGGGCTACCCGTCACGGTAAATGTTTGATCCACCGGAACGGGGCGCGTGTTGATCGCCAGCCGAATTGTGCCGCCCGTTAAGGTCGCGCCGGGAATATTGAACGTGGCGCCGATGCTAAATTGCGCCGCGATGCCGAGCCGATCGACAATCATCGAACCGACGCCGTTGCTCGCATTGACGAACGTTGTCCCGTCGCTGCCGATCTGCAGCGACAAGTTCGTAACAGCCAATCGCACTGTTTGACTGCCATCGGTCATCGTTTGATTTTGAATGTCGAAATTGCCCGCGAGATCGAAACCCAACAAATTGACATGAATGCCCGTGCCACTCAGACGGAGATATGGTCCAGCAACGAGATTTAGATTGGTAGTCGAGCCATTGACAGTGAACGAATCCGTCACAGCTGCGTTCGTGGTATTAATCTGCAGGCTAAAGCTGCCTGTCACGCTGGCGTTCGGCACATCGAGCACAACATTTCCAGAAAGCTGACCCGCCACGCCGCCGCCGCGGAACAGCAAGTAACCCGTGCCATCGGTCAAGCGAACGATGCTGCGCGTGCCATCGCCGAGTTCAAGGGCCAGGCGATTCGCCCCCATGCGCAAAACGCGCGCTCCGCCCGTGGTCGTCGATTGCTCGAAAGCAAAATCGCCCGCCAGCGTTTGCCCAAGCATCGAAAGCTGCAGCGTCGTGCCCTCAACGCGAATGTACGGCCCGGCCGCCAAATTGAGCGCGACCGCGATATCGCCGACATTGAAATTCTGCGCCACCGCAGTTGACGTGGTGTTGACATTCACACCCAACGTCCCCGTCAGCGTGACACCCGGAACATTCAGCGCCACATCCGCTGTAAACGTTCCCGCCAAACCATCCGGACGCAGGACAAAGTAACCTTCGCCATTCGACACTCGGACCAGCGGCGTCACGCCATCGCCAAGATCAATCGACAGATTTGTCGCTGCGATGCGCAAGATCCGTTGCGCAGAATCCCCGGTTCCAACCGTCATCTGCTCGAAACCAAAATTGCCCGAAATCGATTGGCCGAGCGCGCGCAAAACAACACCGGTTCCGTTCACGCGAATGAACGGTCCCGCTTCAAGTTGCAGCGTCCGCGTCTGCGAGCCAATCGTGAATGTTTCATCCACCGGCGCTGAATTCGTGTTCACCGAAACCGTGAGAGCGCCATCGAGACTGATGCCCGGAACATTCAACGCCACGGTTCCACTAAAAGTCCCCGCCGCGCCTGCCGGCGTTAACACCATCAATCCAGAGCCGTTTGAAATCTGCATCAGCGCCGAGCCGCCATTCTCACCGAGGCGCACCGAAGCATTCGCGAGCGCCAGTTTCGTTACTTTGGTTCCATCCGCGCGCGAGCCTTGTTCGAACGCAAAATCACCCGAGATGCGTTGGCCCAGCAGATCAAGCGTGGCGCCGGTTCCTTCAAGACGCACATACGGCCCGGCGGGCAACGTCAATGTGGACGTCACCTGAATCGCCGATTCAGCCGTGTTCAGTCGCGCTTTGAACGTCCCGCCCAACGTGACGCCCGGAAGCGTCAACGTCACCGTCGCCGTCAATTCTCCAGCGAGGCCAGCGTTCGTAACGAGCAGATCGCCAGAGCCATTCGTGATATTCAGGACCGGTCCAAAGCCGGCGCTTACATTGCGCGCCTTGACGCTCAATTGCGATGCGCCTGCCGGACCGCTGCGTTCAATATCGAAATCTCCCGAAAGCGTAACGCCCAACGCCGACACATTTACACCCACGCCGCTCACGCGCACATACGGTCCCGCCGGCGCATCCAACGTGATCGGCGCCGAGCCCAAAGTGAATGTTTCATGCACCGCCGCCGCCGAAGTGTTCAACAGCAGTTGGAAGTGGCCACCCAACGTCACTCCCGGAACATTCAACGCAATCGTCGCATCCGCTGTTCCCGCCAACCCGCCATTCGCAATCAGGAAGAACCCAGAACCGCCATTAACTTGCAACAGTCCGTTGCCAAGATTCACAGCGACATTGTTGGCAACGACGCGAACTTCCGGTGTCGCCGCCGCGCTTGTGCTGCGGGCCTGTTCAAACGCAAAGTCGCCAGTCAATGTTTGGCCCGCGATCCGCAACTGCATCCCGGTCCCTTCAAATCGCAAATATTTTCCAGCCGGCAACACCAGTGACGTCGCCACACCGAACACGTTGAAACTCTCATTCACCGCGCTGCGGCTGGAATTCATCGCCAGCGTCAAGTTGCCGGTAAACTCCGCCCCAAATCCGCCGCCAATCGTCACAGCGCCCGTCAGTCGGCCAGCGACTCCTTCGGTCGTGAGAACAAAATCACCAGAACCATTCGTCAATGAAACGATGTTCGTCGCGCCGGCGCGCACCGCAAATTCCACCGATCGCGCCGCCAACCGCGTCATCTTCGCGCCGGTTTGCGTCGAAGTCAGTTGTTCTAAGAAGAAATCGCCGCTCAACGATTGGCCGAGCGCCTGCAACTGAACTCCCGTGCCGCTGACCTGCAGATACGGACCCGCCGACGCATCGACCGTGAGCGTTTCCGTTCCGACAGAAACCATTTCATGAACCGCCGCCCCGCCCGAATTCAAAACGACCTTCAAATTCCCGCTGAAGCTCACATCGGGAACGTTCAGCGCAACATCGCCGCCAAATTCGCCGGCCAGCGCGCCGTCCTTCAACAACAACGCCCCATGTCCATTCGTCACCGACACGACCGGTGTGGCGCCCGCAGTGAAATTCAACGAAAGATTCGTCGCGCCCACACGAACCGCCCCAGCGCTCGATCCGCTCGTCACTTTATCGAAAGCGAAATTCCCGCTCAGCGTCTGTCCCAGCAACGACAGATTCGCCCCTTCCGCCGTAAATTCCGTCACCCGATCAGCTGTTGCAAAATTAACTTCGACTTCATCCGACGTGTTCGGAATTGCAATCGTCTGATCCACCGCTACGCCGCCCGTATTCACCCGCACGTGAGCATCGCCGCTCAACGTCACACCGCTCACGCCCACCAATTCCAACGTCCCCTGCGCATCTAACGCATAACCACCTCCCGCAAACTTCACCAAACCGATCGTCGCATTCGAAAGCAACACACCCATCGCGTTCGGATTGCGATCGCCATTGGGCAAGGTTGGCGGTCCGCGACCCATGAACACCATCAAGTTCGTTCCGGCGAAAACGCTCAGAGCGCCATTTTGCGTGAACGACACGCTGCCATGGATCGTCACGAACTCGCCAATGTTCAGCGTCAGTTCATCCGCAAAGAACGAAAAGATATTTCCCTCTGTCGCGCTGAACCGAATCGAAATCGTCTGCCCGTTTACCTCGAGATTTTCATCCACAGCGGCGCCAGTATTATTAATTCGGAACCCACCACTGCCGCCAATTGAGACACCGCCAGCGCCCGCTGTAATTTCGCCCGTGATCACGCCCGCAACACCAGTCGGCAAAATCACCAAACCACCTTCAAGATTCCGGAGTGTATTTCCAGCGACCGTCACCTGCCCATTCGCAATCGCCAATCGAGTGATCTGCGCGCCGTTCGTGTTCTGGCGTTGATCGAAGAAGAAGTCACCAGTGATCGTGTTCCCAGCAATGCCCGCCTGAATGCCAATTCCAGCCAAACGAATGTAAGGACCGGCCGGGACATCAAGTTGCTGCGTAACACCGCCAACCACCAGCGATGTCTGCACCGCCGTCGGCGTCGTGTTCAATTGCAAACTCAGCGCGCCAGTTAACGTGAAGTTGGCGATCGTGATCGATTGAATATCGACGCTAAGACTTCCGGCCAATCCCGCCGCATTCAGCACGAACACGCCGCGCCCGTTGCGCACGCGCACAACGTCAGTTCCGCCGCTGACCAGCGCCAATTGCCCATTATTGACGCCGACCTTCACGATCTTCGCGCCACCTGAATCCGTCGTTTGTTCGAACGTAAAGTCGCCTTGTAATTCCTGCCCAAACACCGCCAGTCGCGCCCCCGTCGCCGAAATCCTCAGGAATTGTCCGCCCGGCAGCGAGAAGGACACCGTTTCGCCACCGGCGGCCGTAAACGATTCGTTCACTGCGGCGCCCGTGGTGTTCATTTCCACTTTGAAATCGCCGGTGAATTGCACCGCCGGCAAATTCGTCGTCACCTGGCCGCTGAACACGCCCGCGATGCCGCTCGCGTTCACAACCAAATTGGCGCTCGCGCCATGCAATCCAACCAACTCAGTCGTCCCATTCGTGAATGAAACGGAAGCGTTATCAATCGCCACGCGTGTAACCTGGCGAGCCGGCGTTCCAGCAACGGTAATTTGTTCGAGCGCGAAATTCCCGCTGACCTGCTGGCCAAGGACATTCAGCGTAATATTTTGGCCAACCACGCGAATAAACCTTCCAGCGGGCAGCGACAATCCGACTTCTGATCCGCCAACCAAAATCGTCTCGTTGACCGGGCTCAACGTGCCGTTGATTTGAACGCTTAACGTCCCTTGCAACGTCACTCCAGGAATATTGAGCGCGATGTCCCCGGAAACTTGGCCCGCGATGCCGCTTTGATCCGCAGTCGCGCCCTTGATCACCACAAATGTCGCAGTTCCATTGGACAAAGTGGCCGCTGGTGAGCCGCTCGCGCCGATGCTCAAACCGACATGTTGCGCGGCAATGCGAACAAGCTGACCGCCACCCACGCGCGCAACTTGTTCGAACGAAAAATCACCCGTCAGCGTCGTCCCTTGAATGGCCGCCTGAATTCCCGTGCCTTCAACCCGAAGATACGGACCGGCCGGCAAATCCAAGGTTACCGTTTGCCCACCGGCATCGAACGAATCAGCCACGCGCGCGTTCGTATTATTGATCTTCACGCCGAATTGGCCGGTGAACGTCACGCCAGGCACTCCGCTCAAATCAACTGTCGCCCCAAGTTCACCCGCGATGCCGTCCGTGCTCAGAACAAAATCACCGTGCCCTTGCGTGACACTCACCACCGGGCTCGTTCCGCCCAGCGTCAATGAAACGTTTGTCGCCGCGATCCGCGTAATCTTCCGCTCATCAACAGTGCGCTGTTCAACGGTGAACGAACCGCTCAATGTCTGTCCAAGCACTGTCAATTGCGCGCTGCTTCCTGAAACTTTGATGTATGGACCCGCCGGCAAGTCGAGTCCGAGATCAGAGTTGTTGACCGCCGCGCCCGTCGTGTTGATTTGCGCGCCAAAAGTTCCCGTCAACGAAACGCCCGTAGCGCCGAGCGCCAAAGTGCCGCTCAAACGTCCCGCAATTCCCGACGACTTCAGCAACACCGCGCCCGCCCCATTCGTCAGTTTAGCCGCTTCATTCGGACCGTTATTAAATCCAATATCAATATTCGCGACGCTCGCCGGAATTCCCTCGTCGAAATTCGGCAAACCCTGTCCGCCACCGATGCTCTGCGCGCTGGAAGTGTCGCCTTCACCGAAATTAAAGTCGCCCTTCAACGTCTGCCCGAAAGCGCCGACTTCCAGTCCTTGCGAGAAGAAGCGTTTTACCGGCGAACCATCCGCATAACGCACCACTACTTCATGCGTCGTGTTCGGAATCGTGATCGTTTGGTCGATCGCCTGGCCGGTGTTGTTGAAGCGAATGTTCGCGCGTCCATGCGCCGTCACACCGCTAATTCCAACCAACGCTACATCGCCGCTTGCCGTCAGCGCATACGTTTTCGTCGCGCCATCAATTTGCACAACGCCGATCGTTGCATTTTCCAAACGCACTCCGATCGCGAGCGGATTCAAATCACCATTCGCCAGTTTCGACGGACCTTGACCGAAGAAAATGCTCATTCCTTCGCCGCCGAACACCGATTGTCCGCCCTGGCTCGTGAAGCTCACATTCCCTTCAATTGAAACAAAATTGCCAATGTTTAACGTCAGATCGCTGGCGAAGAATTGGAAGATGTCTGTTTCCGCCGAACTGAATTTTACCGTCAATGTTTTGCCATTCAGATCGAATGTCTCATTAACTTCGCGGCCCGATTTGTTAATGCGGAATCCAGCGCGCCCGCTAAGAGTCACTCGGCCAACAGAGCCAGAAGCGTCGCCGTTCAAGAACCCGGCCAATCCGCCCGCATTCCCGCCGTCGGGTGGAAGAACAACAAATGCGCCCTCTGCATTCGTCACACCCTGACCCGAAACCGCCGCGGCAATGTTCGTGCCCGCAAATCGCGTTACCTTTCCGCCGCCGACGCGTTGGGTTTGGTCGAGATAGAAGTTGCCCGAAATATTGACGCCGCCAAGCGTGAGCGATGCGTTTTCAATCGCGATTCGCAGGAAGGAGCCCGGCGGCAAATTGATTGCAGAAGTAACTCCGCCGACGGTGAACGTCTCATCCACCGATTGCGGCCGAGTGTTTATCTGCAGGGAAATTGTAGCGCCAGTCCCGAAGGAAACTCCCGGGATATTCAAGGCGGCCGTCACACCAAAGCTCGCCGCCACGCCCGACGCATCGATCAGCAACGATCCATTTCCATTCGTAAGGCTCGCAAAAGTGATCGCGCCATCGCCGATGCTAAGTTGAAGATTTTGGACGCCGACGCGGACTTCACGCTTTCCGGCCTGCGTGGTTTGCGATTGAATCTGCACATTGCCGCGCAATGTCTGGCCGGCAATTGTGATCTCAACGCCACTGCCGCTGACTTGCACGAGCGATCCCCCGCCCGTCGTGTCAATCGCCACACCGAACGTTCCATTCACTTGCACAGCGGGCACATTGACGGTCACCGACGCGCCGCTGATGTTCGCCTGCACGCCACTCTGCGTTACTGTCATCGTCGCCGAGTCCACGTTGACCGTGACAAAATCAGAGCTTCCATCGCCCAGGCCGAGGTGCAGATCATCAATCGACGCGCGAACAATCGGCGAACCGCCCACAACCTGCCGTTCAAATGTGAAATTCCCTTCAAGGTCAACACCGGCGACGGTCAGAATGGCATCCGTCGCTTCGACTTTGAAATAAGGTCCAGCCGGCAGGTTCAGATCGATTGTTTCTGTGCCGACAGTGAACGACTCTTCAACCGCCGCGCTCGTCGTGTTCACGTCGACTGTTGCATGCGACGAAAGGCTCGCGCCAGGCACGTTCACAGAAGCGTCCGCCGAAAGTTCACCGGCAATGCCGTCGCTTGAAACGACCAGCGAACCGCGCGCGTTTGTTACATGCACAATATTATTTGCGCCAACCTGCAAATTCGTTCCGCCATTGTTCACGCCCAGGCGAACCACATTGCCGCCGCCCACGGCGGGAGCGCGTTCGAACGCAAAATCACCCGAGAGGCTTTGCGAGAAGCCGCCAATGTTCAAATTCACCGATGCGCCAGTCGCCGAAAGCTTCAAATACGGCCCCGCAGGCAAATTGATCGTCGTCGGCGTTGCTCCAGCAGTAAACGTTTCAAGAACCGCGTTCGCGCCGGTGTTCACCGAAAACCCAAACGTCGAGGAAGAAGTCAGTCCCGGCGCAGTAATCGTGACGAGGCCGGACAAATTCCCCGCCAATCCCGCCGAAGTCATCAACAAATCGCCGGTGCCATTCGAAAGGCTGACCACACCGCCAAGGTTCGTGCTCGCATTGCTAACATTGACGCGCACCACCTGTTCCGTATCTGCCGTCACCTGCCTGAACAGATTAAAGTTGCCGTGCAGCGTCTGCCCGAGCACGCCAATGTCGGCATTCAACGCCTGACCCTGAACCTGCGTGCCGTTCAACCACGAAATTGTTTCCACTCCATTCGAAGTCGCAAACGTATCGGTTATTGCCGCCGAACCACTGTTCACTTTCAGGGCGAAATTCGATGCGACCGTGACGCCCGGAACATTCAAACTCAATTGACCACTGGCCGATCCAACCAGCCCAACATTCGCGATATAGAATACGCCGTCGGCATTTTGGATCGTCGCAATCGCCGGAGAGCCGCCAATTTCCATGCGCGCATCATTCACCGACACCCGCAACGCCTTGCGGCCCGTGTTCGAAGTCAGTTGTTCGATCGCAAATGCGCCCGCAATCACCTGTCCATTCAACATCAACTCGGCCGCATCCGCCGCCAGACGCGCCACACCCGTCGCCAAATCCAATGACGCCGTCACAGGCCCGACCGTCAGCGTGCGATGCACCGGCGCTCCAGTCGTATTCCGCTGCAACGACACATGCGCGTCCAAAGTCACTCCGGGCACGCCCAACAATGTCGCACTGCCGCCCGTATCGAACGCGTACGTATTATCGGGCAGAATCAACAGCGCCAGCGAAGCATCCTGCACTACCACTCCGACATCATCCGTGATGTCAGCAGGAGTGCCCTTATCGTCACCCGCAAAAATTCGCACGCCCGTCGCCCCGATCAAGATCTCCCCAGCCGCATTCTTCTCGATCGCAAAATTGCCCGTCAGATTTCCGCCCGGCGTCTGCAACGTCGCCGAACCGCCCACACGCGCAACGCCCGAAGCAAAATTCAACGTTCGCGAAACGCCCAATAAAGTGATGGTGCGATTAATTGCCATGCCGAGGCGATTAATCTGCATCGTCAGCGTGCCATTCAATGTAAGTGAAGGAATGTTAAGAACCTGGGCCGTTCCTCCCGCTTCAAACGCGTAACCGCTTCCTGGCGAAATCACGCCGATAAACGTTCCACCTGTCAGTTTTACGCCAACATCATCCGTCGCGCTCGGCGTGCCTTTATCATCGCCCACAAACACTTCGACGGAGCTCGACATGATCTGAAGTTCATTCCCCACCATCGCCATGCGGAAATTGCCCTTCAGGCGTGCAATGGGCGTCCGCAAGACCGCGTTGTCAACGCCGAATCCAGTGGCGGTAAAGGCAATCGACAGCGTGAGAGTCGTGCCGTCAACCTGCATGGTTCGATTTGAGACCGCGGTCGTAAACGTGTTCCGATACGAATAAAATGTTCCACTAAAAGAGAGATCGTTGCCTAACCCAAGCAGCGCAACGTTGGCGCTCACGACGTAAAATGCGTAGCGGCTCGGGCCAGGATCGGTTCCAATAAGAACGAACGCTGACGTGCCGCTGATTCGAATCCCGACGTCATCACTCGGATCGGGCGTTAGATCGCCAACCCCGAAAAATACCGTAGAATTCGTGGTTCCGATCATCAACTCAGCTTTGTCGTCTGCGTTGCCCGCGATTCCATCTGGACCTGCCGTGCTCTTTTGCAGCGCGAAATTGCCGCTCAATGTTCCCACCGGACTGCGCACCGCGAGGTTGCCAAAAACTTTGAACGTTGTCGCCGCCGGCAGAGATATCGTGACGGTATCGGTGAACGTCACGTCGATCGCTTCATTGACACCGTTTGCAGTTCCAGCGATGACCCCAACATTCCCGCTTACACTTAACTCACCAAGCCCAACCGCGCTTGCCCCACCCTGTGCAACCAATGCAAACGTGCCATCCGAATAAATGACCGCGCCCAATCGGCTCTGCCCAATCACTAATCCCACATCGTCGTCCGTCGTAGCCGTGCTCGCGCCATTACCGATGAACTGTCGCGTTCCAGTCGCCCCGAGGACAATTCTTGTGACGCGCCGCGCATCCAAATCGGCGTCAATCCGCATTGCGAAATTTCCGTCGGCATTTGCGAACGTCAGATCTAAACTCGCGCCCGAAACCAGCGCTTCAACGCTCGCCTTTAGGTAGCCGAGCGTTTGTTCAAGCGCAGTCTGCGCGCCGGCGCCCATGTCCCCAAGAACGGCTTTCAGTTTCTCAAATCCCTCCTTGGCGTACTTTAATGGGTCAACTAATCCAAGTTGAATCAATTGCAACGCCGCATTCGCACCCGCAAACTCGGCGGAGATCGAAACGTTCTCAATTTGCGGCAGGGCGCCCGTGAGTTCCTGCAAAATCTTTTGCTGCGCCAAAACGTTATTGGTAAGCGCATTGTGATCGACCGCGCCGCCGGCGTCAGATTGCGGCAACGCAATGATTCTCAATTTGCCCGAAGAAATCTTTGTTGAATCCGATTGGAGCAGGCCAACCGCCGAAACTGTCGGCACAATTCCGTCGCCTTCAGGTGCGCTGCTTGCCGACTCCACTTCTGCAAACCACCCCTGGCCCGTGGTTGGAGTATCTCCCAGGAGCTTGTCGTACGGCAGAAGTTCGTTCTTTGCGCCCAAAGTTTGCTGAAAACCGCTTTTAAACACGACACGATCGGACGTGTTCACGTCGCCGGAGTAAATGGCAGATACGACACCTGTGGCGAGCGTCACGAATCGATTTGCATCTGTTCCGCCATTCAAATCGAGCAACAAACTATTTTCCACACTCACATTTGCCTGCGTAATCGCCACAAAAGTGCCACTGCCCGTGAGGTCTGCAAAAATATACGTCGGCAGCAAATCGACCACGCTTGCAACGTACCGCCGCACGAACTGGGATGGATTACTCAGTGCGCTCGGCAAAATGAACGTGCCATCCGGGTTTTGTATCTTCAACGTTGGATCGTTCCGCAATAAATCCGCCGCCGTGGAAATCATCCGCGCGGTCAGCCTTGAGAACCCATCGAAACTGAAATCATTCCGGATCATATTCCACGTCCCGGGCAAACCCTGGTTCGGTGTCCCAACTTGAATCAAGTTATTAACTTGAGGTAAATTGTCCGATCCATAAGACCCACCATAACCTGCGCTCTGAATATAGCTCCGAGCTATTAATCCACCCGCTCCATAGCCGACCACATCCACCTGCGGCAGCCCCGAATTTCCCAGTGCTTTCCATGCCTGCACGGCTTGGTTCAACGCGTAGCCGAGGTAATCGACTCCAGTGGTAAAATTAGCATCCGTGAGCGATGCAGCTGTCACTGTTGAGAGAGTTCCATCGCGCGTGACATCCTGTCCCGCGAGTGGAAGGCGCCAATCCCAATTCGCAACAAACAAATCGACACCTTTTTGGTAACCCGCCGTGACGAGCGAACGAATCAGATTCGTATCCGAGTTCCGAAGCGGGTCCAGCGATAACTTGTCAGGAGAGACGCCGCGAGTCAGCGCCCAATCACGAAGTCCAGCCGGCGTGTTATCCGCCGCAAACGATTCACCAAAATCCGGAATGAAAATCACTGGCCGCTGCGGAGCGCCCGCTGGACGACTCGCCACATCCAGGGTCAAGCGAGTCGAATTGAACGTCGGTTTAAAGTACAAACCCGACCCGATCGCCAATCCGACATAGTTATCGAAATCACCCGATCCGGATCCGTAAGTGATCACGTCGAACTGCTGACCGACCTGCGGGGTGAAATTGTTAATCAATCGAACTTCGAGCACGCCCCCAAACGACGCCTTGCCCGAAATCACAATCTTGTCATAGCCGTTGTCCGTCGGCGTCCCGGGTCCAGGATTCAAACCGCCGATTTCGATGATCACGCGACCCGAACTTCCAAAGTTCATATCCCCCGTGACATTTTGAATTCCAGGCGAGTTTCCCGGACTAACTGTGCCGCGATTGATCAAATCTCCAGCAATCGTTCCAGAGCCAGTCAGCTTCTGATTCGGTTCAATTGTGAGTGAAGAAACCGGTGAATTGGGCGTTAAATGAAGATCAGAAACAGTGGCATTAGAAGACGAAGAAGGGTTGCCAGCTTTATTATCGCTGCTATCTGAGTTTGCAACTATTTGATTTCCGGCGTTTTGTGGTGGACCATTCGATGAGAGCAGTCCTTGAGTGAGCTGATCTACCAAAGTTTCACCTTGGGCGCCCGGCTCCGCCGGCTTCGTCGAAGAATCATTCGTGGGCTGACGAGAAATCGCGTTCGAATCGACGGTTGAACCAACCTTTACCTCTTGAGCGGCATGTTCCTGAATTGAAGTAGGGGTCGCGTCAGATTTACTTTCGCCGGCGCCCGATGTCGCTCTTGAAGATTGGGAATTATTTTGAACTCCAGTAGTCTCAGCGCTGGCGGGAGCATCCAAATCCTCCACCTTCATGCCTGCAAAAATATCGTCCACTTGTTCCGGCGCCGACTGTGTGAACGCCGCAGCGCTCGGCTTATGTTCGGTCGGGTGATGAACCCCTCCCACGTCATCCTGCTGTTGTGGGAGAGTAAGATTCGTTAGAGCGGTTCCTGCGATGAGATCTTCAGTCGGCGCCCCTGAAAGGAGGATACGCGGTTCGAGCATTTCCAGCTCAAACATCGTCCTACCTGCGCCAGTGTCGGCAGACCTCATCGGAGAGTGGTTTTTCTTAGGGCAGCCTCAGGGCTGCGGAGCACAACGAAGACCTTCGTTACTGACGCACTGCAAGGAAGCTGCGCGGGGTAGATTCAGGTTAAGCTCGGTTGGGCTGCGGTTGTTGTCTCAAAAATAGTCATGAAGGTCAAAGCCGATTTACTCACAACTTGTTCACAAGTTATTCACAATTCTCCGCGATTGATGTGCCGTTAGTTCAAGCGAATTCAAGCGAATAAACCGTCTTTCTCCCTAAAGAGTTGCGCCGTTCTGTCTCGATTAAAAAATGCCGATCGTGCGGTTAAAACGGTGTCAGTGTCGCAACCTCGATATTGGCAAAGCGTCATGGCAATTCCCAGCCTTCACCGAAACAAAAGATAAGAAATTACGATCGCTAAAGAGTGCCCTCAGTCGCTTTCGACTGCGATATAATTATATCACCGGTCCATCAATCAAATTCCCCCGTCCTCCTCCAAATTACGGAACGTGAAAGTTTCAGAATCTAAAGACTTTTTGCTTGGAATCCGGATTCCCATTTGTAATATCGTGCGCATCGTTTGCTGAATACACATGGCCCTGCTGTTGTGGCGTCTGGTTGGTCGCAGTGTGCGTGTCGGTGAGTTCGCAAGCTTCGCAGTTCCATGCCATTAACAATGGCGCTCGCGGTTCGCACGCCGCGAAGATTGCTTTAGGCCATGATGCAGAAAAAAATGAACATCGGCAGCGTTCTGTCAAAAAAAACCACCGCCATTTTTCTCCTGATTGCAGCCGCCGTTGCCCCCATCCTCCGCGCTGAGGAACCTGTCCTTCTAACGCTCCCTGAAATGGTCCAGATGGTTCTCGACCACAACGAGAGCGTCCAGGTCCGCATCCTTGAAGCCGAGATCGGCCGCCGCACCCTCGATTCCGAAAAAGGCATTTTCGAACCGCAGGTCACCGGCTCTATCGAGCGGGTCGATAGCGTTCGTCCGAACAACGCCCAACAAATCGCCTCGCTCGGCTTTTCTGCCCAACCATTCCTCAAGGAACGCAACACGCTATATAATAGCGGCATCGAATTTCTCACCCCAATCGGCACCAAACTACGCGGCGGCCTGACCATTCGCGAACTCAACAACAACATTCAACAAAATGGGCGCGAAATGGAAACCTTCCTCGGCGCGACACTCACGCAGCCGTTGCTCAAGAATTTTGGGACGGACGCCACACTTGCCCGCATTCGCCTCGCGGCGGTCGCATCCGACATAGCCTTCCAGGAATATCGCAAGCAATTGATGATCGTGATTTCCCAGGCCGAATCCGCCTATTGGGACCTTTACTTGATGCAGGAGCAGCAAGATATCTCCGCTCAATCGATCGATGTCGCCGAACGCATCCTTAAAGACGCCGAAGCTCGCAAAGAAGTCGGCAAAGGCGCTCAAGTCGATGTTCTCCAGGCAGCCGCCGCCGTCTCGCAAAAGCGCGCCAAATTCGCGGAAGCCCGCCATCGCGTCATCGAGAGCGTCTCCCGCATGACCTCCTATTATCTGGACGCCGTCGTCCTCACCAACGCTGTCGTCCGCGCTATCGATCGGCCAGAAATGCTCCCCGTTTCGCTCGATCAATATGCCAACACCCAGGACGCCTTTTCCTCCAATCCAGACTACTTGATTCGACAGCAACGCCTGAAGCAAGACGAGGTTCGCTTGAAATACGCCAAGAATCAGCGTCTGCCGGAAGTCGATATCAAAGGCGCCTATGGCGTCAACGGCCTCGGCGCGACCTCCGCACGCTCTTTCGACATGGTTGATGACTTCCGCGCGCCGGTTTGGTCGCTCAGTGTCGAAATGACTGTGCCTCTCCTTGGCGGCATCAAAGAAAAGAACGAGCTCGCCGCCGCCAAAGTGGGCCGCACCCGCTCGATGGTCGCCGTGCAGGAAGCCGCCGTCCAAATCACCAGCGCTCTCGCCGCCGCCTTATCCAAAGTTCGCACCTTCGAAGAAAACATGGTCAACCACGAGGATGTCGCCAAAGACCTCGAACAATTATTAAATGCCCAAATCGACAAGTTCGAAGCGGGATCGCTCGAAAGCCGCTGGGTCCTCGAAACGCTCGATAAATGGGACGATGCCCGCGCCATCGTAATCGAAGATCGCGTCCAATATCGTCGCGCGCTTCTCGAACTCGAACTCATCCGCGGCGCCACGCTTCGCACCCGCAATATGGAAGTCACCAAAGCCGAACTCAGCAACAAAATTCGTTCCGTCCTAGAAGACACCCGCTGGACCCCCAAACAACTCGAAGATTTTCAACATCGCACCGAAGCCGAAATCGAAAAACAACTGCGTCCCCAATAAATTTACATGACCATTCCTCTTCCCTCACTAAAGATACGCCAATGGCTGGCGACGTTGGCCGCTTTAATGGCGCTGACATGTCCCGCGCTGGCAGCCGAGAACACCACATGGGTCAGCGGCATCACCGAAGCAGTCGATGACGCCACTCTCAGCTCCAGCGTGCTCGGCATCATCCGCTCCCGTCCATTCCAGGAAGGCGCGCGCGTCAACAAAGGCGACGTCATCCTCGCTTTGGACAATCGCCTCGAAGAACTGGAAGTCGTCCGCAAACGCCTGATTCGCGATCACGCCAAGACCGAACTCGAACGCACCAAAGCTCTCCTGGAAAAAAGCGATGTCTCGATCACGAAAGAAGAATTGGACAAAAAACAGGCCGAATACGAAGTCGCCGCCGCCGATTTCGATTACGCGCAGGAACAACTCGACCGCCGCAAAATCGTCGCGCCCTTCAGCGGAATTATTTCCGAATATCACCTCAAAGTCGGCGAAGGCTGCCAGGCGTTGCAACCCCTTGTTCGCATCGTCGATCCGCGCCGCTGCCATTTAGTCGTTTATGTGGATGCGCAAATTGGCGTTCGCCTCAAGCAAGGCGACGAAGCGCAACTGGAAATTGAATCGGGCCGCACCATGGCTCCGTTTCGCGGGCAAATCGATTTCGTCTCGCCGGTTGCGGATCCGGCGAGCGGATTGATGAAGGCAAAAATCGTTTTCGAAAATGACGGGAAGATTCGCCCCGGCGTCGCCGGCCGAATGCTCCTGCCCAAAGAGCCCAATGCAAACTAGAATTCCGGAAACCGACCAGGAACTCGAGCAGGTATTTGCCGAAGTCGCCGAATTGCGCCGCTTCGCCGGCCCGCCCGATCAATTCTGGCCGCGCTACCTCGCCGCCGCCAGCCGCGTGGTCGCCGCCTCGCGCGCCAATATCATTCTGCGTCATCCCGGCGAACCGCCGCGCCTGGGCAAAATCGCCAGTTGGGCCGGTGACGACAAAGCCGATCGTTCCGTCGCGGCTTTCAACGCGAAACTCAGCTCAATCGCCGAGGAAACATTCAAGGCGCGCAAATATCATTGGTCGCTTGAAGCCGAAAACGTCATGGAAGCGCATGCCATCGGCATAATGCTGCCCCTGCCGGAAAATCAACCGGCTTGTTGCGCCCTCTTTTTGCTTACCGGAGTCGGCATTCAACAGGTCAAGCACGCCCAGCGCACACTTCAGCTCATCGCCGATGTTCCAGCCGCATATCTCGCCGTTCAAGCGAACCAAAAAACACATCGCGAAACGCTCGCCTTCGCCGTCGCGATGGACATCGTCGCCGCCGTTAACAACGAAACGCGTTTCGTCGCCGCGAGCCTCGCTTTCGCCAACAGCGTCGCCGATCGCCTGCGTTGTGATCGCGTGAGCATTGGCTGGCTCGAGCAAGGTTACGTCCGCGTCAAAACGATCAGCCGCACCGAAAAATTCAATCGTCAGATGGGCGCTATTCAAGCCATCGAAATCGCCCTCGAAGAATGCGTCGATCAAAACGCTGAATTGATTTGGCCCGCGCCAGCCGAATTCCAACTCATCACGCGCGACACGCAAAAGTTCGCCGAAGATACCAAAGTGGCGAACGTCGTGTCCGTTCCATTGCGCGTTGATGAAAAAGTCGTGGGCGCTTTGTTATGTGAACGTCAGGACGGCGCCTTCAGCCAAATCGAAGTCGAGCAAGTCCGCCTCGCTGCCGACCTCGTCATTCGCCGCCTTGCCGATTTGAAAAAGCACGATCGCTGGTTCGGCGCGCGCGCCATGGAATCAACCCGCGCCACGCTCGCCAAAGCCGTCGGTCCCGAAAAAACCTGGGTCAAAGTATTGATCGGCGTCGGCACAGCCGTTTTGATCGCGCTGTTGCTTCCAGTTTGGCGCTATCGCGTCGAAGGCACATTCGTGGTTCGCAGCGACGAAGTTTCCTATCTCACCGCACCCTTCGACGGATATATTAAGAGCGTCGAAGCCCGCCCCGGCGATCGCCTCGCTGCCGACGCGCCCCTGCTCCACCTCAACACGCAGGAACTCGATTTCGAAGAAGCCGCCGCCAGCGCCGATTATACACGCTATCTTCGCGAAGCCGAAAAATCCCGCGCCGCCAAAAACTTCGCCGAAATGCGCATCGCCCAAGCCCAGGCCGAGCAAGCCAAAGCGCGCCTCGACCTCGTCCAACGCCGCATCTCCCAATCGATCCTCCGCACGCCATTCGAAGGCGTCGTAGTCGAAGGCGATCTTCGCCAGCGCATTTCAGCGCCCGTCAAACAAGGCGACGCCCTCATGCGCCTCGCGCGTCTCGACACGCTTTACATCGAAACCGAAATTCCCGAACGCGACGCCCAGGAAGTGATGAACAAAACGCAGGGCGAAATCGCGTTCGTCGCCCAGCCGAAACTCAAGTTTCCAATCCACGTCACCCAATTCGAACCCGCCGCTGCCATCAAAGACAAACACAACGTCTTCCTCGTGCGTTGCGCCGTTGATGGAAAAAACGAATCCTGGTGGCGCCCCGGCATGACCGGCGTCGCCAAAATCAACATCGATCGCCGCACGCTCCTCTGGATCCTAACCCACCGCACGATCGACTTCCTCCGCCTCTACTTCTGGTGGTAATATGAGAGACGCCCCTCCCACATTTAGCGAATCCTGGTTCCGCGTCGCCAACCAACGCATCGCCCTTCGCCCCTCCGTCCGCATTCGCCGCCAAAATTATCGCGGCCAACGCTGGATGGTTCTCGAAAACGCGCTCGATAATAATTTCTTCCGGATGCACCCCGCCTCCTACGAATTCGTCGCGCGCCTTCGGCCCGAGCGCACCGTCGAAGAAGTCTGGCGCGAATGCCTCGATCGTTTTCCAAACGAAGCGCCCGGCCAGGAAGCGGTCATCCAACTCCTCGCGCAGCTCTATCACGCTGGTTTGCTCCAATACAATTTAGGCAGCGACACCGAACAACTCTTCAAGCGTTACGAACGCGGCCGTCAGCGCGAAATCCGTTCGCGCCTGATGAACATCATGTTCCTGCGCATCCCGGTTTTCGATCCGGATCGCTTTCTACAAGCCGCCATGCCGATCGCGCGTCTCGTACTGAACCCAATCGGCCTGTTCGCATGGCTCGCCGTCGTCGGCCTCGGCCTTAAACTCGCCATCGACGATCTCCCCGCGTTGCGCGACCAAAGCCAGGCCGTTCTCGCGCCGAACAATCTTCTGCTCCTTTATCTCGCGACCGCTTTCATCAAAACGATTCACGAATTCGGCCACGCTTTTTTCTGCCGACGTTTCGGGGGCGAAGTCCACACCATGGGCGTGATGTTCATGATCTTCACGCCGATGCCCTACGTGGACGCCAGTTCGAGCTGGGGTTTTCGCCATCGTTACCAGCGCATGCTCGTGGGCGCGGGCGGCATGATTTTCGAACTTTTCGTCGCCGCCCTCGCCGTGTTCGTCTGGCGCCAAACCGCTCCCGGCGTCGCGCACAACATCGCCTACAACATGATCTTCGTCGCATCCGTTTCGACGCTGCTCTTCAATTTAAATCCGCTGATGCGTTTCGACGGTTATTATCTGCTCTCCGACCTTCTCGAAATTCCAAACCTCAATCAGCGCGCGATGCGGCAACTTCGCTATTGGGCGGAAAAATATTTGCTCGGCGTCGAGAAGGCTGAGCCTGTCGCCGAAACCCGCAAAGAATCATTTTGGCTGACCTTCTTCGGCGTCGGCGCCGGCATTTATCGCATTTTCGTTTTCGGCGGAATCCTGATTTTCATCGCTGACCGTTTCATGTTGCTCGGCCTCATCATGGCGGCAGTTTGCGCGGTCGCATGGGTGCTCACTCCGATTATTGGCCTCGCGCGTTATCTCGCTTCAAGCCCTCGCCTCGATCGTTGCCGCCCGCGCGCCATCGCCGTCAGCGCCGGACTCGCCGCCGCCATTGTCGCGCTTCTTCAATTCACGCCCATGCCCGCTCATTTCCGCGCGCCTGGCGTCTTGCGCAGTCCCGAAGAATCCGAAGTTCACAACAACACCGCCGGTTACCTCGAAGAAATCTTGGGCAAACCCGGCGTCACCGTCGGCAAAGGCGACCCGCTCGTCCGCATCGTCAATCCCGAACTCGAACTCAATCTCCGTTCCGCTCTGGCCACGCGCGACGAAATCGAAGCCCAAATTCTTCAAGCGATGGAACAACAACAAGCCAACCTGCGCCCGCTCAAGAGCCGTCTCGCCGCGGCCGAACAAAACATCGCCCGCCTTCAAAATGATCAAGCCGAATTGACGGTGCGCGCTCCCCAAAACGGCACATGGATCGCCCCGCATCTCGCCGATTCACGCCACCGCTGGCTCCTGCGGGGCGCCGATCTCGGGCTCATCACGGATCCCGCCAAATTCCAATTCATCGCCGTCGTCGCCCAAATCGACGCCGACCGCATCTTCGCTCATCCAGTGAACGGCTCCGAAGTTCGCCTGCTCGGCCAGGCCTCGACGCCCCTCCATGTTGCCAATCTCAAAATGATTCCCGGCGAACGTCGCAGCCTGCCCTCGCCCGCTCTCGGCTGGGCGGGAGGCGGACCCATCCCAGTCGCCCAGGACGATCCCGACGGCCGCAAAACCATCGAACCCTTCTTCGAAGTCCGCGCGGACCTGACGCCCGGGGCCAAAGCCGCCATGCTCGACGGCCGCAGCGGCCAAATCCGTTTCGACCTCCCCGCCGAACCGCTCCTCCCGCGCTGGACCCGCCAACTCCGCCAACTCCTCCAAAAGCGCTACCAAATTTAGAATGTCGATCGTCCCAAACAAACGATCCCGCGCGACGCGCTTTGGAGTGCGGCGACATGTCGCCGCTTTCACTTTCGGCGCCCAGTGCTTCCGAACTTTAACCAAATCTTCTTTCAAGCTCCTTTCGTGAAACCTCCCTCCCACGAATACGCCCGCACCTCCTTCCGCAAACCCGAACCGCTCCTTCGAGGCCTCGACGCCGGCGTCCATTCTCTCATTGGTCGCGTCCAACGTCGCGCCAGCGTCCTCGACCAACTCCGCATCGACGCCGAAAAAATCGACGCCCTCCACAAAACCGTCGGCGACCTCACCGACGGCGCCCTCGCCAAACAACTTCTCGATCACCGCGCCGTCTTCCGCCGCGGCGGACGCGCCGCTGAACATGCCGTCGTCCCGGCCCTCGCCGCGATCCGCGAAACCGCTCATCGCACGATGGGCATGCGTCCCTTCGTCGTCCAACTCATGGGCGCGCTCGGCCTTCATCGCGGTCACCTCATCGAAATGGCCACCGGCGAAGGCAAAACGCTCACCGCCGGACTCGCCGCCGTTCTCGCCGGCTGGTCGCATCAACCCTGCCACATCATCACAGTCAACGATTACCTCGTCCAACGCGACACCGAATGGCTCACGCCGCTCTATCACATGTGCGGCGTTCGCGTCGGATTTGTCGTCGGCGAAATGCCGCCCGAAAAGCGTCGCCACGCCTATGATTGCGACGTCACCTACACGACCAGCAAGGAAGTCGTCGCAGATTTTCTCCGCGACAGCCTGCAAATCGGCGTCCTGCGCGATCCAACCCGACGCCTGATTCGCCATCTCCTCAACCAAAATACAAACCGTCCCGAAAACCTCGTGCTCCGCGGCCTCCACACCGCAATCGTCGATGAAGCCGACAGCGTCCTCATCGACGAAGCCGTCACGCCGCTCATCATTTCCACGCCGCGCAAAAACGAAGCCCTCCGCAACGTCGTCACCGTCGCCCAGGAAATTGTCTCCAATCTCAAACCCAACGCCGATTACTCGGTGAACGTCCGTTACCGCGAAATCGAAATCACCGAGTCAGGCCACGAAAAAATCCGCGCCGGCTGCAGCGCACTTCCCGGAATCTGGCAGGGCTCCTTTCGCCGCAACGAACTCATCAAGCAGGCCCTCATCGCGCGCGAGTTTTATCTGCGCGACAAACAATACGTCATCGACGACGGCAAAATCATGATCGTCGATGAATCGACTGGCCGCCGCATGCCCCAACGCACCTGGCGCCAGGGCATTCATCAAGCCGTTGAAGCCAAAGAGGGAATTGGGGTGACCGATCCCACCGAAGTCGTCGCCCGCCTCAGCTTCCAACGCTTCTTCCGCTTTTACACGCGCCTCTCCGGCATGACCGGCACCGCCCGCGAAGCCTCCGATGAATTCTGGTCCATCTACAAACTGCCCGTCGTCGCTATTCCGCCGAATCGTCCCTGCATTCGCAAACAACTTCCCGACCAAATTTTCGCAAGCGCCAACGAAAAATGGGCCGCCATCGTCGCCGAAATCGAACGCGTTCACGCGACGCGCCAGCCAATCCTCGTCGGCACCCGCAACGTCGCCGCCAGCGAAGAACTCGCCCGCCAACTTCGCGCGCGCAACCTCGAAGTCACAGTCCTCAACGCCATTCGCCATCAGGACGAAGCCGTCATCGTCGCCGCCGCCGGTCACGCCGGCCGCATCACCATCGCGACGAACATGGCCGGCCGCGGCACCGACATCCGCCTCGACAAAGGCGTCCACGAACTCGGCGGTCTGCGCGTCATCGCCACCGAACGCCACGATTCCGGCCGCGTCGATCGTCAACTCTTCGGCCGTTCCGCGCGCCAGGGCGAACCCGGCACCGCCCAGGGCTTCATCAGCCTCGAAGACGAACTTTTCCAACGCTTCCTCCCCGCGCCGATTCGCAACAAGGTCCAGCAAGCCGTAAAAACAAATCTTCCCGCCGCGCGCGCCCTCGCCAACGGGGCCTTGAAGCTCGCCCAACACACCGCTCAACGCTCCGCCTACAAACAACGCGCCAGCGTCCTCCGTCTCGACGACTGGATGCAAGAGGCGCTCTCCTTCGCCGGATCGGAGATCTGAGGTTCGTAGTTCACGTCCTAGTTTAACCTGCACCGGGTGCGCAAACCAAACCAGCAATGTAGCGCGCGGCTCGATCGCTCGCGCCCGGTTCTCCCAACGATCCGATCACTGAATCGAGCTTCGCGCGAATCACTGCGCGCCGTTTTTCATCCCGCAATAATTCCAAAGCGGCCGCAGCTAAATTGGCGCCGGTCGCCTGGTCCTGGATGAACTCCGGATACACCTGTTCGCCCGCCAGCAAATTCGGCATCGCCAGATATTTCACTTTGATAAATCGCCGCCCCAGCGTGTGCGTGCTCCACGATGTCCGATACAGCACAACGGTCGGCACGCGAAAGTAAGCGCACTCCATCGTCACCGTCCCCGACGAAGCGATCGCGACGCGAGCGTGCTTCAACGCATCGTCCAACCCTCCAACCTGCACTTCAATGCCCTCCAGCGGCGCAAGCCGTTTCGCGAGTTCGCGTAAAGTTTCCGAAGGCAAAACCATCCGGCAAACGAACTGCATCGACGAACGCATCTGCCGAACCGCATCAACCATGACCGCCAAATGCTTTTTTAACTCGCGCACCCGCGATCCCGGCAGCAACAGAACTTCCATGGCCGGATTCGAATCAAATGCGTGCGTGGCGTATCGATCTACCAGCGGATGTCCGACAAACTCCACACGAAAATTCGGAACACGTTCCCGATACCACGCCTTTTCAAATGGAAAAATCGCCAGCATCAAATCGACACCCCGCGCGATTTGATGCACGCGCGATTCATGCCACGCCCAAATCTGCGGCGAAACGTAATACACAATCTTCGGCCGCCAATTCGTTCCCGCGCTCCGCGCGCGCAACGCTTTCACGAACCGCAAATTAAACCCTGGATAATCGATCAAAATGACGGCGTCGGGTTTGCGTTCGAAGGCGAGTTTTAGGAGTTGTTCGAAGAAGCCTTTGAACTTCCCATAATTCTTCACTACTTCCCAAATTCCCACGACCGCGTGCGCCGACAAATCAAACGCCAGATCGACGCCGACCGCGGCGAGTTTCGGGCCGCCTGCGCCGAAAAATTCTGCGCCCTCGCAATTTGGAATGCGGCGCAACGCTTTGACCAGTTCGGCGCCCAGCGTATCGCCGCTCGCTTCCCCGGCGATGATCATGAACTTCGCCATCAGGGCGCGATGCTAAAGCGCCCGCGCGCACAAGTCAGCCATCTGTCGCGATCGGAGTTGAGAGATGAAGTTGCCCGAGTTCGTCATTGCTTTCCGAAAATTGCTGCGAAAGTTGCGCAAGCTCCCGTTTTGCGGTTGCGATCTTCCTCTCCAGATCGTCGATCTCCGCTTTGAGCGCCTCGATGTGTGTCATAGCCGCCGAGCAATCTATGGAGCAAAAGAGCGAACTCCATAAGGCGGTCCCTGAAGATCAGCGCAGGGTTACACAGCTTCGGCGGGTCGCGTTCTGTTGGAAGCCAGTCGCCCAACAATGGCTTCGATCAACAGGATCGCCAAAGCGGCCACGAGCAATCTGCGCCACAATTTCTGCCGCGCCTCCTGTTCGGTTGCGAGCAGAAGCTGTTCGCGTTGTTTCTTTTCCGCCGCGGAAATTTTGACTTCCTCATGCTTCAACGGCAGCCCCAGGCTCGCCAATTGTTCTTCCGGAATCGGCGCCGTGCGGCTTTCGGCGGGATCCAAATTCACCGCAAACAAAAGTTTTGGTTCGTTCGCCGAATAAAATCCCGGCTGATCGGTCGCTGTGAACGCTTCGCCTTTTTTCCATACCACCGATGTGCCGTCAGGCTTGGTTAATGCAATTGATTCTCCGCTGAAGTCGGTTGGAAATGGGACCGCATCGCCAATCGTCAGTTGCCGCGCCTGCGTCGTCACGGGGGCGCTCTGTTCGAGCAAGGAATAGAGGAACGGCACAAATTTCGACGACAATGCGAACTGCGAATCAGCTGGACTCCATCCCGAGGTCAAAATGTATAAAGCGCCTTTACCGACAGCCAATTGCACCAATGCCGGCGTGTTGTCATCAAACGATGCAACGGCGCGCGCGTTTGGCAACGCCGTTAAATCCAGCTTGCGATGCTTCCAAAAATGAATGCGCGTAAAATCGTTGAAACGCGCGTCGCGAAACTGCGTAAAGATCGGATGATCGAAATCGACGTTCGCAAGCAACACGTACGCGCCACCCGCTTCCGTGGTTCCAGGCGCAGCTTCGGCAATTCCGCTGAGGGCAGACAAATCGCCATTTTCCGGCGGCACGATCAACGCTGCCCCGCCTTTTTCCAAATGTGTCTTCAACGCCGGCGAATCCTTTGCGTCCAGCGCCGTCACAATTGCAAGGTTCCCTTCAATTGCTTTTCCAGCGCCCGGTTCCCGTCCATCCACTTTCACCGCGAGCACGGAAGTTTCCGGAAACGCGCGCCGAACATAAAAGAGCTGCCCATTCGGATCGTCCGCGTTGTCTTTCCCGATGTAAGTGACGCGCAGAGTTTGTCGCGGTGGCGCGGCGTGATAAGCGCGGTTGTCGAACGGTTCACTGTCGCCGACAAGCAGCGCCGTCAGATTTGCGGAGTTTGTGGGAACCGGCGGCATACCAATCGAACGATTCTGTCCGCCGGGAACGTGAAGATCCAATGGCTTGCCAACAAAAGCGCCATTAGCGCCCGCCCAACCAACCTTGAATTGCTCGGACTTCGCGCCCGGCGAATTCACCACTCGCGCGCGCAAAGCGATGTTCGTGATCGAAAGCCCTTCACCAGCGACTGGCGCGAGGATTTGCACGCCTGCGTTCGCCAATTGTGCCGAACCCACCGGCTGCAGCGAAACCTCTATGCCGCGCGGCCATTCGAATCCTTGAATGCCATCCAGCCGCGATCCCTGTTGCAAATCCGAAATCAAAACAATCGTCGAACGCGCGCCTTCGGCATCCCCGCGCGCCGCGTCCAGGATTAATTCCGCCGCCGAAACCAAAGCCTTGCCCAAATGCGTCGATTGCCAGCTTACGCTTGTTCCTTCAATCCGCGTTACCGCTGTCTCAATCCGCTGCGCGGGATTCGTGTTCTGCCATTGTTCGAAGCTCAATAACGTGCGCGGAATCGCATCAAACGCGATGACTGCCAACGAATCATTCGCATCGGCGCGCCGGACGGCCGCAATCGCCGCAGCCTTGGCCGCATCAAACAATCCCGTTCGACGTAAACTCGCGCTCGTATCGAGCAACACCACGACACGTCTTCCCGAATTCGGTTTCGGCGGTTCGACCGCGGCGCGTTGGAAATACGGCCGCGCAAAGCTGACGGCCAGCAAACAAATCACCGCGCAACGCATTAGCAGCAGAAGAATATTCTCCAAGTGACTCCGCTTCGTCAGGCGCGGCGGACCCTCCTTCAGGAACATCAAAGTCGAAAACCGCACCCGCTCCTTCACGGTCCGGCGAATCAGATGAAAAATGATCGGCGCGGCCACCGCAATCGCGCCCACCAAAAACAATGGAGCGAGAAATGACATGGCTACTTATTCGCCTCGCTTTCCTCGTAAACGCGCGCCATCTGCAGCAACAATCCTTCAAGTTCGCGATAATAATCTTTCTTCGGCATCTTGCCTTTGCGATCGCGCAAATTATTGATCGCCGTTTCCAACTCATCCCGTTTTGCTCGCTGCTCCGCCGTTAGTCTTTGGTCCGCCGCATTCGAAATCAGATGCACTTGATGCGCGCGCCGCCCATCGGCCTGCCCCTTCTCCGGCTTCTTCACAGCGCGCACGCCTTGAAACCAATCCGCCGGCGTCCCAAGTCCATCGCCGTTATCATCAATCAGCGAATGTTCCGTCGCGAGCCGCCCTTCATCCTTGTAAAAATCGGCCACGCGCCGCGATGCCATCAAAAAAGCCTCCAACAACGACGTCTGTTCATCTTTATCCAAATCGGCTTCTTGCGACCCAATCGATTCGGCCATGTATTCGCCGAAATGCGCGAAATTGATTTCATTCCCGCTCCGCGTCGAAGTAACGACGATCCGATTCGCCCCGGAAAGCGGTTTGATAAATGCGCCCGAACACGACGCGGTGTTCACAATAATCAAAGGCCGTTGCGCCGGCTTCAGCCACTCAGCCAGTTCTGCCGCCGAAACATCCGGCCCACGCAGATTAAACTTCGCTTCCTTGCCATTGTCCGTCCCGTGTCCAATAAACACAATCCACGCCGGCGCGGCATTCGTCTGTTTAAAATTTTCGATCAACCCCTGAAGCTTTTTGCGATCGTGATCGCTTTCGACATTTTCGATTTTTTCCAGCCCGACTGTGACCACTTCGGCGCCACCCTTCAAAGCTGCTTCCCGCCATAACTTTTCGCATTTGGCAAAAATCGGCTCATAAATGTCTTCTCCTGAGGCGCCGACGACCAAAAGAACAAATGGCCGATTCAATGAAACGGACCCAAACGATGCCGGAATGAAATAAAAAACCAAAGCCACCTGGAGGAGAGCAGCAACGCGGGTGAACTGACAGAACCAGCTTCGCAAACGCAGTAATCTTTGCAGCAACGACGCCGCCGCGCAAGGCTCGCGCGCCGAATTGCGAGGCTCAACTGTGCGGCACGAAACCCGCTTGAGGGAATGTCCTATGTGGGCGATAGTTGCCGACATTTATTTCTTGAGCAGTCGTTGGATACAATCTCTGGTCGGATGGCACATTTTTGCCGTAATCCTTTTGGCATTAACCGCGGGCATTCGCGCCGGGGACACCAACCCAGCGCCCCCTCCATCCGCACGACGTTCCGAGAAGGTTCCAGGCGAACTGATCGTCCGCTTCAAACCGGGAACGTCCGAAGACAAAAAATCCGCCGCTCTAAAAAAATCCCAAGCGATCGCGCGAGACCTGATCGCTCCGAACGCCAGAATCGCCCGGGCTGCCGGCGCCGCAGCTCCAGCTTCCGAACAACTCAAAGTCCTCAAAGTCCCGGGCAACATCGCCGCCGCGCAGGCCGCCCTTGAGCAGGACCCAAACGTTCTCTACGCCGAGCCGAATTACAAAACGCACATTGAAGCCGACCTCATTCCGAACGATTTCGAATTCGATTCGCTCTACGGCATCCTCAACACCGGCGCCAACGGCGGAAAAATCGGCGCCGACATTAAAGCTCCGGAAGCCTGGTCCATTTCCACCGGCTCGCGCGACATAGTTATCGCAATCATCGACACGGGCATCGATTACTTCCACGAAGATTTGCGCGGCAACATGTGGATTAATACCGGCGAAATTCCCGGCAACGGCATCGACGACGACGGCAACGGCTACATCGATGACGTTTACGGATACGATTTCGTTTCCAACGACAATTCGCCTTTCGACGATCATTTTCACGGCACGCACGTCGCTGGAATCGCCGGCGCCATGGGCAACAACGGCATTGGAGTCGTTGGCGTCTGCTGGCAGACCCGCCTCATGGCCGTCAAAGCCTTCGACCAGCAAGGCTCCGGCGATGTCGCCACTGCCGTTGCCGCCATTCACTACGCCGTCGCAAATGGCGCCCGTGTGATCAACGCCAGTTGGAGTTCGGGCGATCGCAGCCGCGCCTTGGAGGACGCCGTCAACGAAGCCCGCGCGGCCGGGGTTGTCTTCGTCGCCGCCGCCGGAAATTCCCACAGCGGCAATCCATTTTATCCTGCCGGTTACGACAGCGTGATCTCCGTCGCATCGCTGAACAACAAAGATGAAATGTCGCCATTTACAAATTTTGGCCCCTCCGTCGATTTGAGCGCGCCCGGCGAACAAATTCTCTCCACCATTCCTGACGGCAGGTACGATTCGATCAGTGGCACATCGATGTCCAGTCCTTACGTGGCCGGCGCGGCTGCGTTGATTCTGTCCCGCCATCCAGAATTCACGCCGGCGCAAGTCGCAAACATACTAAAGAACACCACCGATCCCATTCCAAGTTTCACTTATATTGGAAGCGGCCGATTAAACGTGTTCAACGCGCTGCAAGTGAATGTTCCCCTTCCCGATGCCGACCTAAAAACCACAGCAATCCTGCAAGGGACCATCGCTTTAACCGGCACGGCTGCCGGCCAGAACTTTGATCATTACGCGCTTTTTTACGGTTCTGGCGTACAACCAACGAACTGGACGCAATTCTATAGTTCCAATCAACAGGTGCGCGACGGCGTTGTTTTTCCAAATTTCGATTCAACCGTTCTCGCTGACGGTACTTATACGTTTCGCATCGATGTCTGGAACGACAACGCCCAGGGGTCGCATGCCGTTACGACATCCGAAATCCGCAACGTCGAACTCAGCTTTCCTTTAACTTCGGATATCGTTCGCGCCGCCGCTCCGCTGGAACTTCGCGGCACCGTTCTCGGCCAGGGTCGCCATTTCGGTTTGGAATGGTCGCACGGCCTGAGTCCTACCAACTGGTCCAGCACGGGATTCACCATCCCCGCCAACAGCGAAGTCTCCAACGGCGTCCTCGGCGTTTTCGATACCAGCCTGGTTCCGCCGAACGAATTTTATTCCTTTCGCCTTTCTGCAACGAATTCTTCAGGCGAGGTTCAGCGATTTATTTCGGACTTCGTGTGGCTCGACAGCCGCTTGCGCCCTGGTTTTCCCATTTATTTGCCGTTTGACGGTGAGTATCCCATTGAAGATTGGCGCCAGGCCAAAGTCGCTGACCTGGATGGCGATGGTCATAAGGAAATCATCATCGTGGATCACGGCAACTCCGAAGGCAAAATCGCGCGCCTTCTCGTTTTTCACGACGACGGAACTCTGGCGTGGAGCCGCGACTTGAACGCAGATTTTCCTTACAGCGATGTGCCGACCATTGGCGACCTGGATGGCGACGGCAAACTCGACATTCTCGTGGACGTAGGTTCCACGTTTTATGCATTCAAACACGACGGCAGCCCGCTCCCAGGCCTTTGGCCGCTCACATTGACCGCTAACGGTCTCGGAAAGATTCTTGCCGACATCGATGGCGACGGAAAACCGGAGATCATCGCGCTCGCCAACTACGCGCCCACTAATGGTCCCGCCAACGTCAACCTCGCCATCTACGATCGCGAGGGCCACCCCATCCAACGCTGGACCGTCCCGGTTTGCACCGCGACCAATATCACGCAGCGCTTCTTCCCGGTCGCCGCCAATATGGACGACGATCCAGAACCGGAAATCGTCATTGTCGGCGGCTGCGGCGAAGTGATGATGTTCGACATCAACAAACCGGATGGACCCGTTTGGGCTACCACGCTGCAAGGCACAGCCTTGAACTCTCCGGTCGTTGGCGATCTCGATCATGACGGCCATAACGACATTGTAGTCGCGACATGGGCGCCGACAAAAGAACTCGCCGGCGTTTATCGAATTGATCGCTTTGGCGCGATCGCTCCGGGATGGCCGATCCTGACTGACGAGGCATTTTCGAGCCCGCCCGCGCTTGGCGATCTGCACGGCGATGGCCATTTGGAAATTTGTGTCGCCGGCGAACATAATTCCAAACTCCACGCTATCGAGGAGGACGGTTTCGAATCTCAAGGCTGGCCTGTACCAATCAACGGACTCTCGACGATGGGCTCGCCTGGTTTTGCCGATATCAACGGCGATTCAATTCCAGACGTTATTTACGCGGCGCCTGCCAACACCATTTTCGCAGTGCGCCTGCATGACACGAACAGTGTCGGCGGCATCGCCGCATGGAACCGCGACGGCTCGCCCATCGCGCTGAATGGCGATCATCCTTATCTTAAAATAAACGTGGAAGGCTCGCCCGGCTACGGTTTTTTTAAATCGAGTCCACTGACCATTACTGATCTTGATGGCAACGGAAAAATGGACGTGATCGGCGCTTCCATTCGCGATTTCACCTATGTCCAACTTGGCCAGAAAGCGGTGATCAAAAATCGCAGCTCTCTTTACGCCTGGGAATTTAATGTGCCCGCCGCACAAAACACTCCATCGTGGCTGGAATTTCAGCACGGCATCGACAACAACGGCTATTTGCCCACTCCAAAACCGCCGCCGCAGCCTCCCATAATTGCGCCCATCGATGACCAGATTGTCGCGGCTGGACAACCGTTCCCGCCATTGCCACTCGATGAGTTCCTCGTTTTCCCCGGCGAACGCATTGCGAATTTACAATGGAGCGTCAACGGACAGAACGAACTGCAAGTCACTATCGACGCCGATCACGTAGCGCACATCACCGCGCCGAAGCCTGTTTGGGAGAACTCGGAAACGCTCACTTTCACGGTCACCGACGGCGCGACTTTCGTTCAATCGGTCAACGTCTTGTTCGCAGCGCGCTTAAATTTTCTTCCTCCGGTCGCCATCGCAGATGCCGCGACCGTTGCGGAAGATGAAGAGATTGAAATCGACGTGCTCGCCAATGACCAAAATCCGATTGCCGGCCCATTGCATCTCGCCAGTGTGAGTTTTCCGTTGCACGGAAAAGCCAGCATTTCCGCCGGCGGCAAAGCGATCTACCGCCCCGATACGAACTACTTCGGCGAAGACAGCTTTACGTACGTTGTGCAAAACGATTCCGGAGCGAAGGCATTCGGCGCAGTGACAATAAATGTCACAGCGGTCAACGATGTGCCTGTGCCGGGCGATGATCGCAGTTTCACATCTGAGGACCGTCCGGTTACCATCGATGTCCTGTTAAACGATAAAGACGCTGATGGCGACCCACTCAGCATCGTTTCGTTGAGCGCGCCGGAAAATGGCAAAGCGGCTTTGATCAACAACAAAGTTGTTTACACGCCCGACACGGGCTTCAACGGCACGAATACTTTCTTTTACGAAATCACCGACGGGAAAAGCGCGCCGCAGCAGGGTAAAATCACCATTGTCGTGCGAGCGTCAAACAACGCGCCCGTCGCCAAGCCGCAATCCGTCGTGCTGAACCGAAACACAACAAAGGATATTTTTTACCTGGCTGACGATTTGGATGGGGATCCGGTGACATTTCGCATCATTAAACCGCCCGAGCACGGCGAACTTTTTTCGTATCCCAACCTCGGCAGCTATTCACCGCATAAAGGTTACTTCGGCAAAGATTCGTTCAGTTACAAAGCAAGCGACGGCCTTTTGGAAAGCGGCGAAGCCACGGTCGATATCACAATTCTAAACACCAACAATCCGCCGACCGCGAATAACCTTACCTTGATGACCCGCGTCAACCAGGCAGTCTCAATTACTTTGACTGCAAGTGATTTGGACGACGATCCCGTTACATTTCAAATTCTCACGAATCCAGCGCATGGCATCCTCGCGGGAAACGGGTCGAACTATGTCTATACGCCAAATCTTGATTATCTCGGCAAAGACGAATTTGCCTACTCGATTTCCGATGGCATGAGCGAAACCCAGGCCAAAGTTTCACTCGAAACCACCGACAAAAACACCGCCCCAGGCGCAAACGTGAAATTCGTAAAAACAACGCCAAATACGCCGGTGACAATTGTGCTCAGCGGCTCCGATTCCGAATCCAATCCGTTGACATTCGATCTTACTTCTTTGCCAAAACACGGCGCGTTGGACGGTGACGCGCCTTATCTTACGTACACGCCGGCGACGGATTACGTTGGGCCAGATCGTTTGCGCTTTACCGTCAGCGACGGCGAATTCACAAGCGATCCCGCCGCAGTGACGATCGCCATCGCGCCAAAAAACACTTTGCCCGCATCGACGAATCAAACGGTAACGATTCCGACCGGCGGGCCCGGTTATATTAATCTCGAGGTCAGCGATGCCGACGGCGATCCGCTTGAAGTTGTTATTCTAAAAGGCCCGCGCAACGGCCGTTTGTTTGGCAGCGGAACTTTCTTCACCTACATCCCGAACAATAATTTCGGTGTGGATGTCTTCACCTACAAACCATGGGACGGCCGAAATTTTGGTCCCGAAGCGCAAGTCCGCATCGAACAAGGCATCATCGCGCCGACGCCGCCGTCATTCGATTCCGTGAAACTGATCGAATCAGGCGTGTTTCAACTCAGCATAGCGAGTCAACCCGGCGCGGCGTTTCGAGTCGAAAGTTCCATGAACTTCGCGAATTGGACCACCGTCACAAACGTCGCCATCAGCAACGGCCGGTTTTTCTTCAACGTTCCGGCAACGAATTCGCAGATCTTCTACCGCGCCGTCCAGTAATTAGCGGTGCTCGCCCGCCATCACATCGCGTTCAGCGAGCTGCAACGTGAACGGCTCCAGCGGCATTGGCTCGCTGTGATCCATAAACTTCTCGCAAACCGCAAAGAATTCGCGCTCGGTCGTCACACGCCGAATCTCATGTAAAAACTGCCCTTCCGAATCGACGCCCACGCCGATGAAGTTGGTGTATTTCTTCATCTTCTGCACCTGCGCCGTTTCTCGAAAATCGATCGCCGGCTTCGTCGTCTCGTAAAGATCGCGCAAATAATTCAACACATCGCAACCGCGCGGCACAAAGAGCCGCTCGCCGCGTTTGAATTGCCGGAACTGATGGAACAGCCACGGATTGCGAATCGCGCCGCGTCCAATCATCAATCCACGCGCGCCAGTGGTTCGCAAAATCTCATCCGCCTTTTCCGCCGAGTAAATATTTCCATTCGCAAGAATCGGGCACGTCAATTCAGACACGGCGCGCGCAATGTATTCATAATGCACTTCGCTCCGATACATCTCCGCCACTGTGCGCGCGTGAATCGTCAGAAGATCGATGTTGTGCCGCGCAAAAATTGGGAGTAACTCATCAAAGACACGCGGATCGTCGAATCCCAATCGCGTTTTGACGGTAAATGGAATTTCAATCGCTTCGCGCAACGCGCCCAAAATCGCATCGACGTGTTTCGGCTCCCGCAACAAACCGCCGCCCGCGCATTTGCGATAAACCACGGGCGCCGGACAACCCAAGTTCAAGTCGATCGCCGCGACCGGAAATTCCTGAAGCTCGCGCGCCGTGCGCACCAGCGCCGAAATATCGTTCCCGATCATCTGCGCAATCACCGGCCTTCCTGTGTCGTTCTCGGTGATTGAGCGTAGAATCGGTTTCTCAAGATTCGAAGTTGCATGAACACGAAAATATTCCGTGTAAAAGAGATCCGGCCCGCCGTAGCGCGCCATCAACCGCATAAACGGCAAATCCGTCACGTCCTGCATCGGCGCCAGCGCAAGAAGTGGTTCCGTCCGCGCGAGCAAATCCTTCAACCGCTTCGTAGGAATCGACGTGAGGAGATTCTGATCTTTGTTTCCCATGCAATAAGTTAGAATCTCCTCACGTCGATTCCTACAACATCATGTTCACAATTTGCCGCGCTTTTGGTTCAGCGCCTTTTTCAAATCTGCCAACGGCAGCGTATTGATAACGTCCGCTTTGGTAAGCCAGCCTTTGCGCGCCACGCCCGCGCCCAACCGCAAATAATCCGCATGTTCATTACGATGCGCGTCGCAATTAATCACGCACTTCACCCCTTTGCTCTTCGCGTATTTCCACAATCGCCAATCCATATCGAAACGATGCGGACTTGCGTTCAACTCGATCCATGTCCCTGTCTCCGCGCACGCATCAATCACCGCATGTTGATTCACCTTGTAACCTTCACGCTCCAGCAGCAGCCGCCCCGTCAAATGCCCAAGCATATGCACGAATGGATTCTCCGCCGCTTTGATCAGCCGCTTCGTCATCTCAGCTTCATTGTTGTTGACCCCTTGATGGGCGCTCGCCACTACAACGTCCAGTTCCGCAAGCACGTCATTGTCAAAATCAAGCCTTCCCTCAGTCAAAATATCCACTTCGCTCCCGGTCAGCAGACGAAATTCCGCGCCCTCGCCCGCCAATCGATCGTTCACCGCCCGCACCGCCGGGATCTGTTCGCGCAATCGTTCCGGCTGCAATCCCGACGCCTGGATCGATGATTTCGAGTGATCGGTAATCGCCCAATACCCAAGCCCGAGTTCATTCATCGCGTTGGCGACTTCGTCCAGCGTCCCGCGCCCATCGCTCCAATTTGTATGATTGTGCAGCGACCCGCGCAAATCCGTCCATTCCACCAGGCGCGGCAAATTCCCCTGCTCCGCCGCCTCGAATTCCCCCTGGTCTTCGCGAATTTCCGGCGGCACATACGCCAGTCCAAGCTGCTCGAAAATTTCATCCTCCGTCGCGCAATTCACGCGCAACGCAGGATCGCGCGTTTCCTCAGTCGAACGAAACAATCCATATTCATTCAGCCGCAACCCGCGCTGAATCGCCCGTTGGCGCATCACAATGTTGTGTTCCTTGCTGCCCGTGAAATACGCGAGCGCAAATGGAAACTCCACATCGCTCACCACTCGCAAATCCGCCTGCACGCCCCCTTCCAAAACAACACTCGTCTTCGTGTCGCCCTTGGCGCTCACTGAAATAATTCCCGGCAGCTTCGTAAAAAACTCGATCACATCCAGCGGCTTCTTCGACGAAACAAGAAAATCGACGTCTCCAATCACTTCCTTGTTTCGCCGCACACTCCCGGCCGGACTGCAACGAATCACATCGGGATGACTCCGCAACGCTTCCAAAATTGGTTCCGAAAGCGAAAGCGCTTTGTAGAGATGATGCCGCGTCGCGTATTTGCCGCGAAAATCGATTCCTTCCAAAATTTTCGATTGAGTTTTTTCGCCGAAGCCATCCAGACCCGCAACCTTGCCTTCCTTGCAGGCCGCTTCCAACTGTTCCATGGTCGCAACCTTCAACTTCTCATAAAGCGCTTTGACCTTCTTCGGCCCCAGCCCTGGAATTTGCAAAAGCTGCAACAACCCGGCCGGCAATGAGGACTTCAATTCTTCGTAATAGCCAAGCCGCCCCGTCGTTGCGAGTTCGGTGATCTTTTGCTGCAACGCGGAACCGATCCCTTTAATTTCCGCCAGCCGATTTTCCGAAATCACCTTTTCGAGCGGCTCCGAAAGCTGTTCCAGCGTGCGCGCCGCATTCGCATAAGCCCGCGTCTTGAAAGGATTCTCTCCTTTCAATTCCAGCAAAACGCCAATCTCGATCAACACTTCTGCAACGCGATCCTTATCCATGAGACGACCACCTTAGCGCCGGTCGGGGCCGGTGACGAGCGCATGCTTCTTGCGCAGAACACCCTTGCCGTGGCCGCGCCCCTCACGTTAGTACATACCGCGTCATGGCAAAAGCCAAGGTCGAGCCATCCAAAAAAAATAAAACTGCGCGCGTGCCCAAAAATCCGCTCGCTCCCACCATCGGCATCATCGGCGGCGGCCAACTCGCCAAAATGCTCGGCCAGGCCGCCTCGCAACTCGGCCTTCAAACAATCGTCCTCTCCGAACAGCCGCATTGCCCGGCCGCATCCTCCGTCACGCGCGTCATTCAGGGCGCCGCGGACGAAATCGATTCCCTCCGCCAACTCGCCGAGGCGTGCGACCTCGTCACGCTCGAAAACGAATTTGTCGATTCCAACCTCCTAGCCGCTCTCGAATCCGACGGCCATCCACTTGCTCCAAGCGCGGCCACCATGCGCATCGTTCAGGACAAATTCCTCCAAAAAACGGCCCTCAAAAACGCCGGCCTCACTGTTCCTGAATTCATCGACGTTCCCGATCTCGCTGCCCTCGACGCCGCGATTCGCATCCTCGGCCTGCCGCTCGTCCTAAAAAAACGCCGCAACGGTTACGACGGCAAAGGCAACGCCACCATCCGCAAAGAAGCCGATTCACGCCTCGCCTGGGAACTTCTCAACGGCGAAGAAAACGCCCTTTTCGCGGAAGCCTTCTGCCCGTTCACGCAGGAACTCGCCATCATGATCACGCGCGGCACGAACAAAACCAGCGTCGCGTATCCAGTTGTCGAAACAATCCAGGACCATCACATTTGCCGCACCGTCAAAGCCCCTGCCGCAATTTCGCCCGCCCTCGCCGACACCGTGACCAACCTCGCGCGCAAGGCCATCGACGCCGTCCAGGGCGTCGGCACATTCGGCGTCGAACTTTTTCGTACTGCCGACAATCGCATCCTCATCAACGAACTCGCTCCGCGCGTCCACAACTCCGGCCATTACACTATCGAAGCCTGCGCCTGCTCCCAGTTCGAAAACCATCTCCGCGCCATTCTCGGTTGGCCACTCGGCTCGCCCGCTATGCGCCTTCCTGCGGCTGTTATGATTAATCTGCTCGGCAATGGCAAAGGCTCCGGCGCTCCGCTTGGCATCCAGCAAGCCCTCGACGTCGCCGGCGCGCACATTCACGTTTACGGAAAAACCACTAGCGCGCCATTGCGCAAAATGGGCCATTTGACCATCCTCGGACAATCGCTGGAGGACACGTTGCAGCGCGCCCAACGCGCCGCATCCAAAATCCAGTTCGGAAACCCCGAATCCAAATCCTGACATGCAAACGTTCGCCGCCAAAGGTAGGGCGACGCGCTCCGCGCGCGCCGCGAGCGTACAAAAAATGTTCCACAACCACGCGCGGCCGAGCGTAAACGCGTCTCACAAATTTCCGCGAGGTCCTGGAGTGCGCGCGCTTCGCGCCGCTTTTTACCTCCCACACTCCACAACTCTCCACTCTCAACTCCTATGAGCGGACACACCCTCCCACTCGTTGCGATCGTCATGGGCAGCGACTCCGACTGGCCCACGTTGAAACCCGCCGCCGAGGCCTGCGCCGAATTCGGCGTTCACACCCACATCCAGGTCCTCTCCGCCCATCGCACGCCCGTGGATATGATTGAATTCGGTCGCACCGCCCACACCCGCGGCTTCAAAGTCATCATTGCCGCTGCCGGTGGCGCCGCGCACCTTCCCGGAATGCTGGCGAGTGTCACCCCGCTTCCCGTCATCGGCGTTCCCGTCCAGAGTAAAGCCCTGCAAGGCCTCGATTCCCTTCTCTCTATTGTTCAAATGCCCGGCGGCGTCCCAGTCGCAACGGTCGCCATCGGCGGAGGCCGCAACGCCGGCTTGCTCGCCATTCAGATTCTCGCCACGAGCAACGAAGAACTCCTCGCCAAACTCATCGAATACAAACAATCCATCGCCGCCGAATCGCGCGAAAAAACCAAAAACCTCTCCTAACGCCACCGCGCGAGCATTCACGGATTCACAAACAAATTCGGAAAATAAGAATCATTCCATCCTCGCACCTGCGGCCCTACCCGCACGATCACCATCTTTTCCCGCGGTAAAACATAAACACGCTGCTTGCCTTTTCCGTTTAACGCGACAATTCCTTTGTAGGCAAACGGCGGATCTTCCGAATCGTCAGCGCCCGTATAAATCCCCGCTCCATAGGTCGGCTCCGTCGGCGACGGTGTGCACATAAAATCAATCCACGCTTCCGGCACGATCCTTTGATCGCTGACCTTCCCACGATCCAAAATCAATTGTCCAATGCGCGCCCAATCCTCCGCCGTCGCAAACAAATATCCAAACGTCCGCGGTTCCCCATTCGGCTGATCCAGCCACAACGCCGCATCCCGATTCCCGAGCGGCTTCCACAATTTCTCGCTCAGATACAGGGCTAATCTCCGTGCCGTGGCGTTCTCCAGCGCAAACCCAAGGGCCTGATAGTTGACGTTGTTGTAATCAAATCGCCCGCCAGGCCGCACCACCAACGGCGAATTCTCCACCACGTATCGAACATCCGTCCCAAGCGCCAAATAACATGCGTCTGACAAAGGATCATCATATTCACCTTGCGGTCGCAGCCCCGAATGCATCTGCAACAAATTCCTGATCGTAATTTCCTTCCGGCTATCTTTTCTCCACGCCGGAAAATAAGTCGCCGCCGGTTCATCCACCGATTTGATTTTTCCCTCAGAAATCGCAATCCCAACCAGCAGCGCCGTCACCGTTTTCATCATCGACGCCGAGTCCGTCCACCGATCCACTCTATGATCTGGCGCATAATACTCCGTCGCAATCGCGCCATTTTTGCAGATGAGAAACTCCTTCGCCTTTCCCTTCACCGCCATCCGCATCGCCTCATCGATTGCATTCGTCGAGACGTCCGCCGCCTCCGCCGAAATCCTCGGCAACCCGCGCGGCGCCGCGACTCCCTTTACAATTTCCTTTGGCTCGTACCATTCCGGCGGGGTCGCAAGTTGATGTTTGAAATGACGCAGCCTCTGAATATACGTCCATTCTGACGCGACCAACAACGCCACCAACGCAACAATCGTCACTACGAGCACAAGAACTGCCGTAACGATTTTTCGCGGGAGAGACCATTTGGATGGCCTATTCATTTGAAAATGACTCACGAATCAGTCCTTCGCGTCAACGCGCAAATCACCCATTGTGAAATCCCGTAGGAATCGACGTGAGGAGATTGTGCCTTTAACATGCGCGACGATTCAACTGCATGCGCACTCTCGCCATCGGAGACATCCACGGTTGCAGCGTCGCTTTGGAAACTCTTATCGCCTTCGTCAATCCTTCCGCTGACGACCAACTCATCTTCCTTGGCGACTACGTGAATCGCGGTCCCGATTCGCGCGGCGTCGTCGATTTTCTCCTCAAACTCGCCAAAATCCGCCGCTGCATTTTCCTGCGCGGCAATCACGAGATCATGACGATGGACGCACGCGCCGAACAAACTCGCGCTTTCACGATGAATCCTATCGGCGGTCGCGATCTTCTCCGCTCGTACGGCTTCACCGGCCAGCGCGATTGGTGGAACCTCATCCCTGTTGAGCATTGGCAATTTTTTGAGCAAACCGCTCGCTACTTCGAAACGGACCGCCACATTTTTGTGCACGGCTGGCTCGACGCCGATCTCGATCTGGCCGAGCAGCCCGATTGGATCTTTTGGGAACGCTTCGAAACCATTAACCCGCACAAGTCCGGTAAGAGAATCATCTGCGGCCACACCCCATCACGGGACGGCGAGGTTCAGCATGTCGGTTACGCCACTTGCATCGATACGGGCGCAGTCATGGGCGGCTGGCTAACCTGCCTTGACGCCGGCTCTGGCCAACTCTGGCAAGCGAACCAAAACGGCGTTACCTGTGCCGGCGAGCTTCCCGATTGGCGCTCTTCAAAATAACAAAAAAGGCGCGCAGAAACTCTGCGCGCCTTTATGTCGAAAGCTATTGCTTACTCAAATCCAGGGGCTCCGTCGGTGCCCATCGATTTGGTCGCTTTGCGCGGTTTCGAGCCGTCACTGTAATCCCATTTCTTTGGCTTCGCGCTGCGGATTGGATCGTCCGGCATCTCCGGATGCTCAGGCATCTTGGTGTTCAGGAAGTCCGTGCGATACGGCTGGTAATCTTCGTCCTCGATAATCGTCGGCGTGACGAAGATGAAGATGTTGCGTTTCTTGCGTTGAATCGATTCGCTGCGGAACGCCCAACCCAACACCGGAATATCGCCAAGGAAAGGCACCTTGGTGAATCCTTTGTTGCTGATGTCCTGCGACAGACCGCCCATGACGAGGGTATTGCCGCTCGGAATCATGACGGAGGTATCGATGCGCTGCATCGTGAAGATATCGGCCTGGTTCACTTTGCCCGCGACCGTCTTGGTCGAGAGCTGCAGTTCCGTGTCCGAAATTTCGGGCTGCAACCGCATCTGCACGTTCGTGCCGGAGATGCGCGGCGTCACGATCAACATCGTGCCGACGTTGGTGTAACTAGGTGTCGAGCTGGACACCGTCACACCGGCCTGGCCGATGCCTTCGCTCTGGTTAAAGATCGGAATGGCGCGCGTCACTTGCAGGCGCGTTTCCTGGTTATCCAACGTCACGGCGCGCGGCGTCGAGAGCGTGCGCGTATCGGCATCCTGATTCAGGAATGACAACAGCGCCGAGACGCCTTGTGAATTGAGGAACGCAGTGGACGGGTTGAATCCGCTGGCGGTATTTAGACTGAAGCCGTTGACAATACGACCGGCTTCCAAAACTCCGCCTTGGTCTGGTTCGGCGAGGCCCGGATTCATACCGATTGGATTTTGAAATCCTTTCACAACGCCGCCCTGATTGAGAGTATTGCCATTGCCAAATGTAACGCGATTATTCTTCAACGTATCCGTCCAATTCACGCCCTTGAAACTTTCCGGATTCAACAAGGTATCGATGAAGCGGGCTTCGATCAGCACCTGTTTGGTCGGCGTATCGAGCTGCGCGATCAAGTTCGTAATCGAATCGAAATCCTTCGCGGTGCTGATGACCAGCAACGAGGCCGTGCGCGTGTCGGCCTGGATGCGCGTCGGCGGCGGGAACACCGCTTGCAACAGCGACATGATGTTGGTCGTATTGCTGTAACGCAATGGAACCACGTTCGGGACCAGCGGTTCTTTGGCGCCTGGTTCCTTGTAAGAGATCGTATAAACCTGCGACGCCGGGTCAGCAACCATGTCGAGGTCGTGAACCTTCAAAATCGCTTGCAACCGTTGCTTCGCCGAAAGATCACCCATCGACGAAAGGTTCACAGTGATGTTCGTGATCGGCGGCAGCGTCACAACGTTCGTGCCGATGAATCGTTCGCCGCCGCCCTTCAAGCGCGGATCAAGAACGACTGGAATCTTCGCGAAGCGCGCGAGCATCAGGATCGCCGTTTGCAGCGGGATTTCCTCATTGCCCGACGCGAACACTTCGAAGTCGGTGTCCGCGGGATTCGCGGCCAGATCACCGCCGGCGGGCGCGGCTGCGCCGATCGGCGTGAGCTTCGACTCCTTCGTGCCGATGATCACGTCCTGGTTCCCGGCGGCAGCATAGCGGCCGAGGACCAAATCATTTTTGCGCAGCAGGCGTTGCAGCGCTTCGAACGCAGTCATTTGTTCGAAGCGAGCTGTGCCTACGGGCGCATTTAACACCGCAGCCGGTTTCCCGTCGGGCATCAATTCCGGCGCGTACCGAAATTTCAAATTCGCCTGATTGGCAAGCGTCTCGATCGCCGTTTTCAGCGGCAATTCCGAGTCGAATGACAAAAGCGACACGACGTTGGTATCCACCCCAAGCGGGTTGGAAGAGACGGCGGCCATTTTATCCAGCGTGATTTTGTTGTCACCTGGACGTGCCGGCGGCGTATTGGTCTGCGCGCGAACTGACGTCGCCAAACAGAATGCCACCAGCGTTGCCAAACAGAGGTTGGTTCTCATAAGCAATCGATTCTTCTTTCCCTGAACACTCACGGCGTGGAGCGCCGCGTTTTTTTGAAACGACTCGCCTTGCTGACGTCCGGGTCGGCGTGCGAATTCCATTTCTAAAATTATTTTTTTCATTGGGCTTTGGGCACCGTGACCGGTTGCGAAAGTCCTTCGACCTGCAATTCTGCCGCGGTGCGATAAATCTTAACTGCTTTGACCTTCAGCTTTCGTGGCTGTCCGTTGACGAAGACAGTCATCGTTTTCTCACGATTTTCAGCCAAAAGCACGTCATGTACCATCACCTCGCGGTCTGCTCCAGCAGTGAAGATTCCCTGAAATCCAGCCTGGATTGCAGCTGTGATCTGCGGCGCCTCGGCATCTCCTGCCGGGCCTTTCAAAGCAGTTGCTACGGCGGCCTTTGGCTTGATTTGCGGATGAAATGGATCGCGCGGATAGTCAGTCGAAAAAGCCGCAAGGAACGCATTTGCCGGGGCCGCTGCAACTTTTGCCGGTGTCTGCGCGGCCGCCTTTGTGGATGTTTTCTTGGCGCCTGTCTTCGCTGTATTATTCGCTGCGTCCGGCCCTTTTCCACAACCGGCGCACAACAAACCCGTTACCAACGCGCCCGCCATCACTGCGGAGCAGCGCTCAATCAATGCTGTTGAAATGCGTCGCATGTCTAGGTTTGGGTTTTAATCAGCGAGATCACACGAAAATTGAATCGCAACTTCCCGCCGTCATCGCCAGGCGTCGTCGTCGCGCCGGCCGACTGTTGTTGCACATCCGGCGTCACGTTCATCAACTGAACGCGCATATAGGGAAAACTGTTTTCGAAATCGGCCAGGAACCGTCCAAAATCCGTGTAGCCGCCAATCAACGTCACGTTGAACGCAACGCCTTTGAAAGGAAAATTCGGCAACACACCCGGATCCCATGCTTCGGGATAACGAATCTCGCCGATGTCCAAATTGAATTTCGACCGGCGTTCTTCGATAAGCTTCATGAACCACACATGGTCCTGCGTCGGCCGCGGCATGTACTCCTGCCGTTTGTCCAATTCCTTGCCCAATTCTTCGAGTCGCGCCTTCAATTCTCCCTGCCGCTTCAAAATCCTTTCCGATTTATCGATCTTGTCGCGCAGCGACACCAGTTTCGTGCCGAGCGTCGCGTGCTCGTCCTTCAAGTCGCTGAGCACAAAGAAATAGAGAACCGCAATGGCCCCGACCACCCCGATGCAGATCAGGATCAGCTTATCCCTTTTATCTTTGGAGAGTTTATTCATTGGTCAGAACGCGATCCTCGTACTTCAACCGCGCAGTAAATCGCTTATACATCGGCGAATTCGGCAATGTCATATCCGGCTCAGGATTCGGCGGCCGGTCCACAAACCGCAATCGCTCGTCCCCTTTCGCCAGGTGCGCCGCGAAATACGGCAGGTTCACCACCGTGCGCGTAAATTCGTCGATCATTCCGCCGGGCGGATTTCCATAATCCCCGCCGCTCAGCAGCACCTCGATATCTTCGATATCCACAGCCGGCAGCGTGAAATCGCATTTCACCTGCACCGTATTGGCGATCAAATTCGTGCTCACGACAGCCATCTTCACGGTGTATTGCAGCTTGTTCGTCGAGAACGGCGCTCCATTCGTGAACGATCTGAAAACATTCGATGCTAGCGTTGTCGGTGCTACGGCCGCGCCCCCGCTCGCCCAAAACTTCCAAGCCGGCGGTTTCGCGTTGAAAGCCACTGTGACGTTCGTCGTGAAGAAAACTGTCGGCGGATTTGTGAGGTACTTTTGATTCGCGGTGATGCTCTTGAGCCGAACCTGGTCCATCGTCGCCCGTTGCAACGCGTCCAGCATGTTTGCCCACAACACGCGATTGGTTGAGTAGCGATCGAGCGAAACCAAACGCCGTTCGAAATCGCCGATATCCGCCTGCACACCACGCACCGCTTTCGAGTTGTCCTCGAGCTGCTTGAATTTCGTTTCTTCGTTCTGATATTCCAATCGGCGCGCTTTGACCTGCATATAGGTCATCAGCGTCCACAAAAGCGTGAACACGATAAACACGCCGCCCATTACGAGCGCCCGCTTAATTGGGTCGCGTCGCCTTGCCTCTTCGGCGGCTTGCTGCTCGGCCAATAAATTGATGCGTATGGGCATTTTCTAAAAAGCGGACATCGCTCCGCCGACGGCGACCGTCAGTTGCGGGGCGGATTGTTCAATTTCTGCAGCTTGCTGCGCGGGCAGCGACAGCGTCAGGAAACTCGTGGGGTTCCAGATCTGCGACGGAACCATCAACTCGCTCTGTAAAGTCTCGATGACGAACGGCGCTTTCGCCGAACCGCCAGACATATAAACCTGGCTCACGGCTTTATCCTGCTGGTGCTCGATAAAATCGATCGAAGCGCGCAATTCCCGGCCCAGCGGCATCAACAGCGACTGCATCGGGCCCGTTACTTCATCCGGCAATCCGACTTTGATCTGTTCGGCTTCCGCGACACTCACGCCCAGCGATTCAGCGAGGCCATGCGTCACCTTCTTCGCGCCGATCTGCACCACGCGGAACAAAATCAATTCGCCATGCTTTAAAATGCTGATCGAAGAATTGTCATGCCCGAGATCCACCAGGGCGACCACTTCGTTTTTGAAAACTTCGGGCTGCGCCATTTCAAACGCGTTCGCGGGCGCAATCGCCGCCGGCACCAACATGTCCAGCGTGATGCCCGCCAGTTTTGCGGCATGCTGATAATGCGCGAGCGTCGTATTTTTCGCGCCTCCAACCAAAAAACGTCCTTTTGTCGGCGGCGCTTTCGGCGCGTCTTCCGGATTGGTATCCGGACTCACCAACGGCAAAAGATGAAGATCGAACGTGTGCTCGGGGAAATCCTGTTGCAGATAATTTTTGCTGTTGAACTTCAGCATCATCCGCGCGTCGGAAATTGGAATCAGCGGCAGCTCAGCATGGCGCAACAACGCTTCATTATGCCCAATGACCAGCACGATGTGCTTAGTTCGCGCGGAAACATCGTTTAGAATTGATTTGAGATGATCGGAAAGCGCTTCCCCCGAGAGCCCTTTGTCAGAAGTCGGGGTTTCTTTGCACGCGAAATTCACCAACTCAAAGCCAGAGCCTTTTCGGACAATCTGGACGGCTTTGGTAGTGCGTCCGCCCAGGTCCACTGCAACCACCTGAGCTCGTTTTTTTGTCGGACCGCTAGTTAAGGAGGCCAACATTTTCGCGCGTTGTATATTAAACGGATTCTTGCATCAACATTTTTCCCATATGGCATCGTCCAAAATAGGACTCACGCCCACGGGCGGTTACTGACTGCTGCAAAATGTCCAAAACTTGCAATCACCTCTCCCATCGGCAGCAAATCGAAGAACTGAAGTAGTTTGTGCGCAATTGAGGAACTCTTCTGTCCACAATTCAATCCTCTGTCCCGGCCTCGGCTGAGTTATTTCGCGCCTAAAGATGTCGCACCCGGCTCTTATATTTTTGCAGCAATCGGTCGTTGTGGTCGTCGCCGTTGCTATTGCTGCTAATGAACACTTCCGGCATCGCCCCGCGCTTCAGAGCCGTCTCGATGCCATGAACAATAATTAGGTTCACGATCATCGCCCCCGTGGAAGTTGACGGCGATCCAAGCAATTGACTGATTCCTTCAACCGGAACACACGCATCCCCGGGCACGCCGCAATTGTCCAGGCAAAGGTCCGCTACCTCGCCAAGGGTTTTCCCAGTACGATGCCGCGAACCCCAAACCTTCGCGTGCGCCACATTTGTAATCGCGATCGTTTTCATTCCGCGCGCCTTGCCTTCGAGCGCCATTTCAATCGGAACAGCATTGCGACCGGAATTCGAAGCCACAATCAACACATCCCCGCGCTCAACCGGATAAAGATCGAGCAATTTCGCCGCATAACCTTCCTCCCTTTCCACGTAGGTTGCTTCGATCGCTTCCTTATGCAGCATTAATCGATCGTCCAGGATCGGGCACGCCCGCGCCAAACCGCCGGCTCGATAGAAAATTTCCTCCGCAAGCATATGCGAATGCCCCGTCCCAGACGCATATAAGAAACGATCGTTCACCAACGCCTCACCCAGCCACTCCCCCGCCTGCGCGATCTTCGGCCATTCCCGATCCCGTATCGCCCGCATCTGCCCCAGCAAAATCTCGTAATACTTCTCCATCGCGCTCATCCGCGCATCGTGTCCGGATCAATTCCCATTTTGCGACACCAATCTGCGTACGCGAATGGCGAAATCTCGCTCGGCTTGATCTCGCTGCGTCCGCCCCAAAACACATTCGTGTAACTGACCGGAATCCCGCACGCCTCCAGATGGCGATCGATCGCCGCTTTGTGAGCCAGCACCAAATCGCGATCCGTCCCATGGGCAACCGCCATAATATTCACGTTCCGAAATTCCGGCCCGCCTTCGCGCCAATACGCATGCGTCAAAATATCGTGCCGCCCGACCTCACGTCCCGCTTCAATCTCCCGTCCTGCCGGCACCGCCCAATGAAACAGCGCATTGAATCGCGTCACACGCTGTCCGTCGGCCAGCGGCTTCACATGTTCCAGGAATGTCGAGAAACGTCCAATCACCTTCCGCCGATTCAATTCCTCGGCAACTTTATAAAAGTCCTCGATCGGCACACTCGCTTCCTCCGCGCGCCCCACCCATATGTCTTCGCAAATTTCCTCCGGTTGAAATTCCCGTTTTAACGCCGTCAACACCCGCCAGTCCAAATCGCTCAGCGCGACCACATTCACATCCATGACCTCCGCGAGTCCCGGCGCTTTGCTCCCCGGCTCCATTCCTTTGCGTCGGACATGACCCACGCCCAACGCGAACAACCGTTTCGCCGGCATTAATCGATAATGATCCGCGCCAATTTTCGCCTTCAAAAAATCCGCATGCTTCACCATCGAAAATCCCTGTGGCACTTTCAGCGTCGTCCACAATTTATAATTTGCCCCCGGCGATGCCGGATCAGCCGAGCGAATCACCACATGCCCCGAAAACGGATCCTCCTGGAAAAGAAAATCAAAACCACGATCCAATTTCTCAATCGGAACCTGCCATGCCACCAACGCGCCCGGCGCCAGATTCGTCGCCATCAATGTCTGACGCACCCGCCGAATCGTCCCGGCGCGCAACATCGCCTGAATGCGTTCGATCACTACATCCATTTCCAATCCAGCCTGCTCCGCGATTAGCCGCAGTGGATTTCGCTGAAACCCTTGAATCCTATCCTCCGAAACCGCCAAAATCCGCGCGTTCACCGGATCGGAAATCGCAAACGGCGCGCCTGTCTCTATCACATTCATGTCTTTCAAACTTACGCAACCCCGAGTGAAATAAAAAGGCCGAGTTAGCAAAATGATGCGGTCATTGCCGACTTCCTTTTGTATGTAGTTCCGCCTTTAGGCGGTTTTGCCGCCCAAATGCAGTTTATTTGTTCGGTTTCACGCGCCGCATCGGTTTCTCAGTAATGAATGTTTGGACCTCCGCGATTGCAACGACCGCAATCGCCACCATGTTTGCGGCCCCGACAATTACAACGCAACCGTCGCCCCGAACCAATTCGGTTAGTTTGGGCGCCAACGTCTCGAATCGAATCATCGCTATCACCAGCGGTGGAACCTTGTCGTATCAATGGCGGCATGAAGGCACGAACCTCCCTGCAAAAACATCCGCATCGATCACATTGACGAACGTTTCGTCGCTGGAGGCCGGCGTGTACACCGCTTTAGCAACAGATACCAACGGCGTCACCGAAAGTGTCCCATGGACGTTGGACGTCGATCCAACATTCCGAAAAATAATAACCGGCCCGGCGCTGCAAGTCGGCAACTCCGGAGCCGTCGGTTGGTGCGATTTAAACAACGATGGCTGGCCGGAATTGTTGGTTTGCGCTTCCTCTGTAAATGTCTTCAGCAATCAATTCGGAACCAACCTCACGAAGATCGCCTCTGCGTACCTCGACAGCCTCACCTTCAAAGGCAGCGCGACCTTCGTGGACTACGACAACGATGGATGGACCGATTTGCTCGCCGCCGGCTACAGCAACTGCGCGCTCGCCCGAAATGTCGGCGGCGTATTGAAAGCATCAACCGGGACCGGCTTGGGCAGCGGCAATTTCTTTTCCGCCTCGTGGGCCGATTACGATCGCGACGGTTTTGCGGATGTGTTTTTTACCTGTGGATTTAATCGCGCCGTCAATTCGCTGTTTCGAAACACAAACGGCGTTTTCAAACTCCAATCCACGAGCATCGCTTCAAAGGACGTCGCGGAATATTCGCAAGGCGCGTGCTGGGGCGATTACGACAACGATGGGTGGCCCGATCTGTTTGTCGCCAACGCGCGCGACTATAGCGGCGGCGCCCCGCGTCGCAGTTTTTTGTATCACAACAACCATGGCGTTCTCGAAAAAATGACGAACGTCATCACGACAAATTTATTCGGCCTGGCCACCGGCGTTTGGGCCGATTTCAATAACGATGGCCGCCTCGATCTGTTCGCCTGCGGCTACATGGTCACGAATGCGCCGGCGCGCCGGTTGTTATTCTGGAATGATGGCGACGGCAATTTTTCGCGCGCGCTGAACGCCGGCAGTATTTCCACCGATGCCGGTTACGACCAGGGCGCCGCCGCCATTGACTATGACAACGACGGTTGGCTCGACATTTTCATCACCAGCGGCGGCCCCAATTCCTTCAACGACGCGCTTTATCACAACAACGGCGACGGCACATTCACGCGCGTCACGCGCGGCAGCATCGTCAATGACAATGGCGAAGGCGCAGGCTGCGCCTGGGCGGATTTCAATCGCGACGGCTTTCTCGATTTGTATGTCTCAAATTTTCAGCAGCAAAATCCCGAAAAAAACGGGTTCTACATCAACACCGGCAACTCGAACCACTGGCTCTCCGTGAAATGCGAAGGCCGAATCTCCAATCGCAGCGCCATCGGCGCAAAAGTCCGCGTCCTGGCCACAATCGCCGGCAAATCGTTTTGGCAACTGCGCGAGATTTCCGCCAACGGCGGTTACATGAGCGCCACGCCGCTCGAAGCGCACTTCGGTCTCGGGGACGCGACACACATCGAAGAAATGCGAATCGAATGGCCCTCAGGCATCGTGCAGGAATTCGGTTCCATAAACGCCGACCAGTTCATTTCAATTCAAGAACCATTGCGGTTGCGCATCGAGTCCAACACAGGAACGACCTTGAACATTTCCACCGAAGGTCGCGGCAATGCTCAAATCGAGCGCACATCCAATTTTTCAGATTGGCAGTTAGTCGGTTCGCGCAATGACACAAATCGCACGCTGCAAATCGACTGCGCCGGCGAACAGGCCTTTTTCAGATTACGCTAATTTTTTGTGCGGGTTTCCGGTCGGCGTCGGTATTAGTATGTGACCGTGCTTCCAACCGAAACAGCGGCCGCCCCGGCGCGTTCGGACGCCGAGCTGTTGCGCGAATTCGTTCAAACGAATTCCGAGGACGCATTTGCAGAACTTTTTTCGCGCCACGTCGATTGGATTTTCTCAGTCGCTCTGCGCCAGGTGGGCGATCGCGAACTAGCCGAAGATGTAACGCAAGCGGTGTTTGCCATCCTCGCGCGCAAAGCGGCGTCGCTGAAAAGCGAAACGGTCTTGTCAGGTTGGCTCTTTCGAGTCGTGCGTTACACCGCCATTGATGCGATGAGAATGGATTTCCGCCGCCGCCAACGCGAACAAACCGTCGCGACTGCCATTCCCGACGGCGAAGAGCCCGCGTCCGACGAAATCATTCCCATCATCGACGAATGTCTTTCAAAAATTCGCGCCCCCGATCAACGCGCGATCCTTCTGCGCTTTTACGAACAAAAATCCTGGCGCGACGTCGGCGCCGCCCTCGGCTTAAACGAAAATGCCGCGCGCATTCGCGTCGATCGAGCCCTTGAAAAATTAAAAGCACAGTTAAACCGCCGCGGCGGCGTCAGCGGCGGGTCAGCATTGGCCGCGCTTCTTTTGGCCAACTCCGTCCAAAGCGCTCCTTCCACGATTTCCCTTTCACAAACTAGCGGGACCGTCGCGGCGCTAACGCAAGCCGCGTTGCGCCGTTGGTTGATTCGAAAAATACTGATCGGATCTTTCGCCGCGTGCCTGTTGCTGTGCGCCGCGAGTTTTTTGGCGATTCCCAAATCGCAGAACGCTTCACCACAGACTCTGCTCGGTCGCGACGTCTTCGCAGCGCTGGTTGACATCGATCGCGGCTTCTGGACTGGCGACACCGCGCAGTTCCTTGCGCGAATCCATTTTAGAACCGCAGCCGACGAAACCTATCGTAATGTTCTTCGCGAATTCATTCTCGCCGAAGCCGAGTTTCGTCGCGCCGCCACCAAATCGTATCGCGATGACCAATTCGGATATTACGAAACGTTGGATGTGATTCTTTCCGGCCGTAACCGACCCACCCAATTCGGCCTTCATGGCGATCACGCCGCAGGCGCCTTCTCGCGCGGCCGCGGCATCGAACTCATTCGTATCAACGCAGTCTGGAAGTGGGACTTCTTCAACGGCTTTCCACCACAGCGTCTGGAACAGATAGCCGGACGAACTACACGCCTTCGGATATTGACCAGGCGCGTCTCCGAAGGCGCCCTTGCCGCAGAAATCTCCCGCGAATTACGACAGTAACAGCTCTGCGCCCGTGTGTGCGCGCCAAAGCTCATTGCCCACCCGGCACGAGCCCTGCTAAAAGCACACCGACCATGAACTCAGCAACAGGAAGGGCCGTTGCTATCGCCGCCATGATCTGGCTTGGGCAGTTCTTCACCGCCTTCGCGCAAGGTTCGCCATTCGTCAATTTCGAAACCGCCCCAGTTCATCCCGTCGCCCTCAGTCCCGACGGCAAAACGCTCGCCGTCTGCAACCTCCCCGAGGGCACAGTCGAGATTTTCGACCTCACCGCTCCGCTACCCGTTCGCCTCGGCGCCGTCTTCACCGGCATCGATCCCGTCAGCGCCCGGTTCAATGACAACAACGAACTTTGGGTCATCAACCATATCTCCGACAGCATCAGCATCGTCGATCCAACACGCGTCATCGTTCTCACGACCCTCGACACTTTCGACGCGCCCAATGACGTCGTTTTCACCACTAATCCCGCGCGCGCCTACGTCAGCCACGACGCCAACGTCGTCGAAATCTGGGAAACAAAAACGCGGCAATCTCTCGGTCCAATCGACATCGACGGCGATCGTCCCAAGGCCATGACGATCAGCGCTGACGAATCCGAAATCTACGTCGCCATTCTCGAATCCGGCAATAGCTCGACCATCATCGCGCCCCCAATGGTAGGCCTCGATCGCAACCCTCCCCGCGCCGCCAACGACCTGCCCGACGGCCCGCACGGCGGACAAAATCCCTTCCCAAACTCCGGCGATGTTTTCGATCCAGTCATTAATCCGAAGATTCCCTCCACGAATCCGCCGCCGCGCGTGAGCCTGATCGTCCGCAAACAAAACGGCCGCTGGATGGACGACAATCACGGCGATTGGACCGAATACATTTCCGGCACAAACGCGTTCCTCACCGGCCGGACTCCCGGTTGGGACATCGCCGATCACGACCTCGCTATCATCAACACCAAATCCAACACCGTCCGTTACATCCGCGGCCTGATGAACATCTGCTTCGACGTGTCGGTGAATCCCGCTTCCGGCAAAGTAGCCGTCATCGGCACAGATTCCATCAACGAAGTCCGTTTCGAACCAAACTTAAAATCGATCTTCACGCGCATGAAACTGGCCCTCGTCGATCCAGGCAACGACGCTGCCGCTGTCAGCGATCTGAACCCGCATCTCGACTACAAAACCACCTTCCTCCCCCTCGCCGAACGCCGCGAAAGTGTGGGAGATCCACGCGGTATTGCGTGGAATTCACGCGGCACACGCGCCTACGTGACCGGCATGGGCTCCGACAATCTCATTGTAATCGACGAAAACGGCGACCGCGTCGGCCCCGCCATTCAGCTCCCCGCCGGCCCCACAGGACTAACCTTCGATGCCCCTCGCAATCGCGTTTATCTCTTCTGCCGTTTCGCTTCTCAACTCGTCACCCTCGACGCCGATTCGCTCCAAATCCTAAACACCTTTTCCCTGCACGATCCGACTCCCTCTGAAATCCGCGTCGGCCGCAAACATTTCTACAACACCATCGAAAATTCCGGTCTCGGCCAGGTTTCTTGCGCATCCTGCCACATCGATGGCCGCTTCGATCGACTCGCCTGGGATCTCGGCGACCAAACCGGAGACATCCTCGCCGGCCTCAATCGCAATTTCGTTCTGATCCCCGGCGTGACCAACAGTTTTCATCCCATGAAAGGCCCCATGGTCACACAAACGCTGCAAGACATCATCGGACACGAACCTTTCCATTGGCGCGGCGATCGCGACGGCATCGAACAATTCGCGCCCACCTTCAAAAATCTCCAAGGCACCGAAGACGAATTGTCCGACGACGAAATGAAGGAGTTCAAAGATTTTCTCGCCACAATCACCTTTCCGCCAAATCCATTTCGCAATCTCGACAACACACTGCCCTCGTCGATCGACACCGGCGAAACATCGCTCGGCCGCGGAATTCGTCTCGCCGGCCAACCGCTCCCACCAGGCAATCCCCAACGCGGCCTCACCCTCTTTCGCGGCACAACCACTCAATCCTGCATCCCCTGCCACACCCTGCCCACCGGCGTGGGCGCAGATGCGAGATTCATCAACAACCGCTGGCAAAATATCCCGCTCGGCACAAATTCCGAACATCACGTCGCCATGGTTGCCATGCGCCGCACCACCGAACTTCCCTTCAAAGTCCAGCAACTCCGAAATCTTCCCGACAAACTCGGCTTTAACCTGCGCGGCCCAATCAGTCGTTCCGGTTTCGGTTTCTTTCACGATGGCCGCGTCGATTCACTCGTCAGTTTTCTCCAGGACGGATTCGACATCACCAGCGATCAGGACACCGCCGACATCATTTCGTTTCTCTTCACGTTCACCGGTTCCGATCTACCGCCCGGCAGCGTCACCGACATCAACCGCGCTCCCGGCCTGCCCAGTCGCGACACCGCCGCCTCGGCCGGCTTCCAGGCCACCGTCACAAACAACATTTCCAATCAACGCACCCTTTTCATGATGGCCACCGCGCGCGCTGTGTCCACCCGCGTCGATCTCATCGTGCATGCATTGAAAGACGGCCAACATCGCTCGTGGCTGATGCGCGGCACACAATTCATCTCCGACAAATCCGAAACCAACACCACCACTCAAGTCCTCGCGCTCGCCACGCCTACAACTCCGCTCACCTTCACTCTCGTCCCGCTCGGCTCCGGTACACGTCTCGCCCTCGACCGCGACGGCGACGGTTTCTTCAACCAAATTGAAATCGAAGCCGGCGCCGATCCAACCGACCCAACCGTCACTCCCGAAACCACCACGCCCCGCCTCGCTTCTTTCCAAATGGATTCCGGCCAGGTCCGCATTGAATGGTTCGGCCGCATCGGCAGTAACTATCGCATCCAAACTCGCGCATCATTTTCCGACGATTCAGCGTGGACCGATCACTCCGACCCAATTCCAATCGTCACAAATCCCATCGCGTGGTCCGAAACCATCGACGTAAACACAAGCGCCCGATTCTACCGAATCGTCCACATCCCATGAAACGCCTGCTCACCATCTTAATTGCGTTTCTCACCATCACGTCCATGCGCGCCCAAAATTCTCCGACCCTTCAGCCCAAGCTGACCGCCGACGGCGCGCTCACTCTAACATGGCGCGCCGAACTCATCGTCAACACTTCCACGAACCTAAACGCCTGTTACCAGCTCGAAACTGCAAACGACCTCGGCGCATGGACACCGCAAGGCCCCCTCGTGCGCGGCGAAAATTTCCCAACCCACATCATCTCCGCGCGCCTTGATAATCTAAATTTCACGCCCGCCTCTTTCTTCCGCGTCCGTGCCGTGTTCGATTTCACCGGCGGAAATTTTCTCGGCAAAGCCATCCAGGACAAAATACTGACCAATTCCATTTTCTACGGCGCCAACTTTTTTGGCGCAGCCCTCGACGGCTCAACCTTCGACAACGCCGATCTAGCCGCCGCCGATTTTCGTTTTGCCACGATGACCGAAATCACCGCCACCAACGCTGATTTCACGCTCGCCCGGCTCGCCGACACCGACCTCACCTCCGCCAATCTCACGAACGCAAAACTCCTTCTCACCGACTTCTCCGGCGCCAAACTCACGTTCACCGACCTCACCGGAGCCGACCTCCGCGGCGCGATCATTCAACCCGACGACAGCAACTTCACTCACTTCCACAACACAATCGTGGATCCAACCACCGTGTTCGATCGTCGTTGCCTCGCCATTTGGCTCATAGTGAACAACAAAGGGAACAACCGCACGTTCACGGACGTCGATCTCTCATTTTCGGACCTTTCCGGCGGCAATTTGCAAAACGCGAATCTCGCCGGGATCGATCTTTCCGGCGCCGACTTCACCAACGCGGATCTGCGGGGCGCAAATCTCACCAACGCCATCCTCCGCACGCTCGATCTGCGCGGAACGAAAATGGACGACACCACGAACATCACAAATAGATGGCGCACAATCTGGAACATCATCAACGACCCAAAGCCCGATCGGTCGCATCCAAACACCGACCTATCACTTGGATTCTGGATCGGCGCCACCCTCGAGCGCGCCGACATTCACAATTCCGATTTCACCCGCGGCATCATGGACGACGTCAATTTCGAGGACGCCAACGCCACCGCCGCGCGCTTCATCAGCGTTGAATTTCACGGCGCGAATTTTAAAAACGCCAATCTCCAGAATGCCAATTTTGCAAACGCCTTCCTCGACAACGTGACCTTCCTTGGCGCCAACACCACCAACGTCAATTTCATCGGTGCCACCTTCATTAACACAACCATGTCCGACGGCTCCGTCCGCAACTAGTCCACAAAAAAGGCCCGCTATGAAGCGAGCCTTGCGATTCAAATTACGTTTTAACTCAGCGGAGCCTTAACTCTCATCACCCGGAATTTTCCCCGCTTTGTAACTGTCGAGCGTCTTTTGATAATTCTTTTTCGCTCGCTCTTCAGCGATATCAAACGCCTTCTGCTGCGTGGCGATCGCCTCGTCCTTCTGCCCTTTGACAAATTGAACCCGGGCCAGCGTGTCCAGAATTTCCGCGTTCTTCCCTTTCGAAAGATCGTTCGCGCGCACCGCTTCCTTTTCCGCCAGCGCGATCAAATCCTTCGAAATTCCTTTTTGTGTGATCAACATCCACGCCAATTGGTTATGATATTCGGCGCTTTCCGGTTCCTTCTCGGCCAGGCGCTTGGCAACCTGTTCGGTGGCCGCCATGTCTTCCTTTTTCAAATTCATTTGCAACCGGATCATGTCGATATTGCCGCGATCATCTTCATCCACGAGCTTTTCGAGTTCATTGAGGCTTTCCTCGGCTTTCGCCCAATCTTTGGCTTCCGCCGCTTTGCGGAAATCCTGGAAAACTTCGCCCCGTTTCTCTTCCTGCTCCTGTTTCTTTTGATATTCCGCCGCCGCTTTTGCCGCATCGAAATTCCCTGCCAACACATCGTCCAAAGTTTTTTCCTTCAGCGACATCGGATGCCCGATCCACGCGATATGCCCGGTTTTGCTGATGACAAACGCCGTCGGAATTCCATTCTGTCCGGCTGCCTCCATCCACGTCTCCGCCATCTTCCCCTTTTCGCTGCCATTCTTGTCGTCCAGCGCGACGCGATACGTCATCTTATCGCCCATCTGCTTCACGAACTTCGGCACCTCGTCCTCATCCTGCTCCCAACAATCCTGCCCAATGACGACCAATCCTTTATCTTTGTATTTGGTGTAAATCTCGTTCAGATGCGGGATGCTCGCGCGGCAGGGCCCGCACCACGTCGCCCAAAATTCCACAATATAAGCTTTGTCCTTTGAGAACTCCTTCACCGGCTCGCCCTGCACCCATTTTGCCACCTGCAATTTCGGAGCCGGATCGCCCACCTTCAAACTCGCTTTCGCCGCCGCCTGAACATTCGCAACCAGGCCCGTCAACGCCGCCAACGCCACCGCCAAACGCATATGTTTCATCATAAAACTCCTTCCCGGGAATTTCTCCCAAAACCAATCCTCTCGCTACCATCCTATAGACCCCGCCACCGAAGAAAAGTTCTAAAAAACCACTCCATGACCGCCCCTGATAATTCCCCGAAGGGGATAAATCACTCAGCCCAGGGTTGCGACGAAGGAGCTACCCTGGGTAATCATCAAAACAACACAACCAACTCTGAAAGAGTTGAATCAAACCAAACCGTTAAATCAACCCCGCCGCCTTCCGCCCAATCCAATAAATCGTCAACAAAAACAACAACAACCCGCCCCACCACGGACTGCTCCACAAACGAATCCGCCGCTCCAACGGCTCCGGCTCCGGCAACACCGAAATCTGCTTTACCAAACCCGGCAGTGCCTCGATCGCGACATTCGTCCCGCCCGTCAACGACGCAATCTCCTTCAAAATATCCGCGTTAATCGGCTGCCCGATCCGTTCATGAATCGTTTCCGCCACTGGCAACTCCGTGTTCAACACTCGCGCGCTCTTTTCGCTGCGCACCGTGATTTTGTATTTGCCGCCTTCCTGGATTGTGAAACTGCTCTTGAACACACCCCAACCTCCTTCCACCGGCGTGAATTGAATCTGCTCCGTTCGTCCCGAAGGCGCCGCTACCGTCGCCGTCACCAATCCATCTTCCAACGGAAATCCCGCCGCATCCAAAACGGTGCTCTGCAAATAAACCGTGTCCCCGATCTGCGGCGATTCCGGGCTGAACGTCAGGCGAATTCCTTCTTTCTGCGACAAATGCCGATTGTGCGCCATCCACCGCACTACCTGGCTCCAGAATCGATAATGATACCGGTCTTCCACACCGCGCCGCCATCGCCATGCGCTATCCGTTCCCATGAACAAAACTTTTCCATTGCCCGCATTGCGCGTCACCAGCACCGGCATGCGTCCATATTCATTTCGCAACGCCGAATGCACCGCCAACACTTCTGAACCCGGCCGGCTTCGCTCCACCGCTGCCGACCAAAAAAATCCCGGAAGCTGTTTCCAAATTTCGTCGTTGCGCATTTCGTCCGCGTCAAATCGAGTCAGCAAATGCCGCCGCCCGACCGTGGACAACGTCACCACGCCTTCGTTCTGCAAACCAATCCCCTCAGGCTTCGACGTGTCGAACACCACCGGCACCAAATCTTTGAGCGGACTATTCAGGAACGTGAATTCGCGGCCATGCCGCCCCGGAATAAAAACCAGCCCGCTTCCTTGTTGCTCGACGACGCCTTCGATCAGTTCCGCGTCATTCGCCGAAAGTTCGCGATCGCCAATTCCCACTTCCCCCAAAAAAATCACGTCATACTTCGACAGCAACTCCTTCGTCCCCGGAAACGCCGGCAAATAATTGCGCCCAGCGCCCGGCTCCATTCCCGGATGAAACAACACCGCGTGCATTTCCACCCCCGGGTCGCGCGCCAACGCATTTCGTAAAAACCGGTATTCCCAGCGCGGCGTCGAATCGACCACCAACACCTTCAACGTCTCCAGCCGCACGTTGATTGGGAACGTCGATTCATTGTTGTCCTTCAACATTTCGTCCGGTTCGATCGGCAATTTCAGCGTCAATGTCACCGCTCCCGCCGCGCGCGGCCCAAACAAAATATTGTCGTGATGATCTCCATGCGGTGGAATCGTGATCTCCTTTTTCGTTTCAACCCGATTGCCGTTCATCAACGTCACCGTCGTTTTCACTTCACGATCCAAATGGCTGCGCACCGTGAACGGAATCGTGATCTGTTCCCCAAACAATCCATACGAAGGCGGATTCACCGATTCCAATTGCAAATCCGGCAACGGCGTCTCGCGTCCGACCGCCACCGAAAATATCGGCACCTTTTGCTCGCGATAACGCGTCGCCGCGCTCACCGGATTTTTTCCCAGGTTCCAATCCCCGTCACTCAGCAGCAGCACCGCTTTTAAATTTGCCTCACTCTGCAGCAATTGATCCAAGGCCGAATTTAAATCCGTTCCCTCCTTCGAAGTCGCTGCCGGCGCATTCGTCGGCTTCGTCGAAAACTGCACCACGCTCACCTTCGCGCTGCTTTCAATCGGCTTCCAAAAGCGCTGTTTGATTTCATTCGTCACCCACTCCGCGCGACTCATCGCCCCATTCGTAGCCGCGATGTCACGCGTCTCCATGCTGCGCGAACCATCGAACAAAACCGCCACTTCCGGCCGGCTCGTCTTCTTCGAAACCTGCACCCACTCCGGTCGAAATAGCGTGAACGCCAGCAACGAAATCAAAACGAACCGCAAAACCTCCAACCGCGCCACTGCCGCGCGTCGTCCCGATCGAACCCAGTTCGCACGACAAACCCATCCCGACACCGCCCACAACAAAATTGCTGCGACCCACGTGGACCATCCTGCTGAAAACGACCAGTGGCTCATGACGCAACCGCCGCCTCCGGACGCGGCTTCGCCATGCGCGGCGCTTCTTCATTCCGTCGCGCCTGCGGCAAAATCAACCAACCCTCCGCCAATAAAAACAGCAGCATCCCAAACAAAAACAGCCGCCAGATTTCCCCCTGCAACTGGTCCGCGCGCGAACCGACATCGCGAAACACCTGCGCCGGCAAATCACCAAACAACGCCGTCGCCCGCTGCGGATCCAACCGCTCCGGCGCATCCTCGCTCGCAGGGCGATTCACCGCCAAAAACCGTTGGCCCGCCTTGTAAACTCCCGCCTGCAATCGCGGATCACGCGCGTTCTCGCTTGAAACTCCCTTCCACGGCAACTGTGCCAGTCCCACCGGCAAATCTCCGCACGTCGCCATAACCGCGTTCTGCAAACGCCGCGCGCCCGACTGCAACATCCGCTGCAACATCGGCACCAGCACATCCCCGTCGCTCAATGTGGACCAATCATTCGCCGGCAACGATGCGCAAAAATAAATCTCCCCGCGCCCAACCGTCTTCCGAACCAAAAATGACGCCCCATCCGAAAAAGCGCTCATCACCTGCCCCGCTCCCGAAATTCTTTGCCGCTTAAAAACATCCAGCGTCGCCAACGGCAAACTGATGCGCTCCTCCGTCTTCGCCAGCGGTCCCTGCTCTTCATCCCATCGCGCAATCTTGAAAGCATTCGTCCGCGTCGATTCGATTTCCCCCCACGACAAATTCTCCACCGCCGCTCCCGAACTTTCGCCCGGCGGCAAAAATAAAACTACCCCGCCTTCTTCCACAAACGCATGCAACCGCTCCAAAACATTTCCCGTCGGTAACGCCGCCTGCCACACAATCAGCGCCTGCGCCGCCAAATCCAAACTCCCCGCATCCGCGACCTGCAAAACCGTCACTGCCTTCCCGGCATCCGACGCCGCAAACGATAAAATCTTTCCCGCCTCCGCATTCGCCGCCACCACCGTCGCCCGCAACGGCATCCGCTCCCCATAAACAAAATACGCGGCGTTATCGCGCGGATTCGCATCCGCCGGCAATTCGAACGATCCCCACCCATTCATCCGATTCGCATCCAACGCCAGCGTGCTCCGCCACCGAATCGAAGTCCCCTCCGACCGCACTTCCGTCTGCATCTTCGCGTCCCCCATCGTCACCGAAATCGGGATCGCATCCGTCGTCGCTTTCGTCCGCTGCAAATCCAAAACATACGCCAAACTCCCCTGCCCGCCGCGGTCCCGCCGCACAATCTCCGCAAGGCTGATCGACGAATTCGCCTCGCCCGCCGATTCAAAACTCAAAATCCGAAACCGCACCTTCTGCGGCAGCGCGCGAAACTGATCCAGCGCCGATTTCCACCGTCCATCCTCCGGGGCCCAATCCGTTTCCTGCAAATCCGACGCAATCCAAATCTCCGCCGCGCCCGACCGCGTATCCACCAGCCACTTCAAAGCCGTCTGCAACATCGCCGGCAAATCCGCCGCCGTATCCGTCGCCGCCACCTGCGGCAAATTCCCCAGCGCCGCCACCGAAATCTCCTGCGGTTGCCGCGTCGCGCTATCGATCAAAACCACGTGGCTCGATTTCTCATAAACCTTCGCCGCTTCCATGAACCGCCGCACCGCCGCCTCCCGCTTCGACACCGTCGCCCCACCCACGCGCGCCTCCATGCTCGCGCTTCGATCCAGCAACAACAAAATCGAATCCGGCGCCGGAGCCAGCGCCCAACCCAACCATCCCCCCGCCAGCGGCCGCGCCAAAAAGAAAACCAACGCCACCACCGCCAACACCCGCAGCGCCAAAATCAAAAACTGCCGCAACTTCGCGTGACTCGTCGAACTCTGCGTCGCCTGCAACAAAAACTGCATCGCCGCCCAATGCACCGTCCGATGCCGCATCCGATTCACCAAATGAATGATGATCGGCACGAGCAGCAGCGGCAGCCCCCACAAAATAAATGACTGCAGAAAAGTCATTGAGCGCGTACCTCAACGGTATGTAGTTCCGCCTTTAGGCGGTTCTTCGTTCGCTTCGTTACCTTCTGTAACATCTTTTTTCTCTTTACGCCGCCGTCGCAAACCGCGCCCGCTCAATCAAAAACTCCGCCAAAATCTTCTCATAATCCTGGTCGCTCACAATCTGATGATAACTCGCCTTCACCTCATGACATCCATCCTTCAATCGCGTCACAAACTTCTCCACCGCGCGCAAATACTCCTCACGAATAATCGCCGGCTCCGTCACGATACTCGCGTTCCCCTCCAAATCCAAAAACCGAATCGGCCGATCAAACTTAAAATCCAACTCCGACCGATCCAACAAATGAAACAACGCCAGATCATGCTTCTTGAATCGCAAATGCTGAAACGCATTAATCAACTCCTCCGGCTCGCTGAAAAAATCCGAAAGAAGCAAAATCAACCCGCGCGGCCGCACCTTCTCCGCCAACTCATGCAACGCCGCCGCCAAAGTCGTCCCCCCTTTCGGCTCCGCTCCATCCAACGTCTCGAAAATCAATTGCAAATGCGCCGGATTCCGTCGCGGCGGAATTTCAATCGCCTTCTTCCCGCCCACACACCACAACCCCGCCGCGTCCCCCTGATGCACCGCCATATAAGCAAACGCCGCCGCCAATCGCCGCGCCAAATCAAACCGCCTCACCCCGCCCAGCGAAAACGCCATCGACTCCGAACAATCCAACACCACATACAACCGCAAATTCGTCTCCGCCTCGAACTCCCGGATATAAAACCGATCCGTCCTTCCGAACACCCGCCAATCCAGCCGCCGCAAATCATCCCCCGCCACATAATTCCGATACTCCGCAAACTCCACACTCGATCCCCGATGCGGACTCTTATGCAACCCCGAAACCGACCCCTCCATCGGCAACCGCGCATGCAACGGCTGCGCCATCAACCGCGCCAGTTGCGCCGGATTCAAAAACTTCGCCGCCAAATTCCCTTCAGCCACGCGCGCCCTCCTGCCGAACAGAACTCTGGTTCACCAAAATCACAAAACTAAAAATTTCGACGCCGCGCACAGCGCATCCGTTCATCATAAACATTGGGCCCCGCCAAGGTAAACGGTCGGCGCTTTACGTCAAACATCACGTGATCGATCCCAATGATGCCCCTTCACGCGCTGGCCATATCACAGCGGTTTGTTGTGGATCGCGTTGTGGCAGGCGGCGATGAAGCCTTTGAACAGAGGATGGGGCTGGTTGGGTTTGCTCAGGAATTCGGGGTGGAATTGGCTGGCGATGAAGAACGGGTGGTCTTTGAGTTCGATGACTTCGACGAGTTTGCCGTTAGGGCTGGTGCCGCTGAAGAGGAAGCCGGCTTCTTCGAATTGGGCGCGATATTTGTTGTTGAATTCGTAGCGGTGACGATGGCGTTCGTTGATGACGAAGGCGCCGTAGAGTTGCGCGGCTTTCGAACCGACGGTGAGCTGGCAGGGTTGCGCGCCGAGGCGCATGGTGCCGCCTTTGTCGGTGACTTTTTGTTGTTCGTCGAGGAGGGCGATGACCGGATGCGGGGATTGAGGGTCGAATTCGGTGGAATGCGCACCTTGCAACCCGAGAACGTTGCGGGCGAACTCGATGGTCGCGATTTGCATGCCCAAACAGAGGCCCAAATAAGGGATTTTGTTTTCGCGCGCGTATTTGGCGGCGAGAATTTTGCCTTCAACGCCGCGTTCGCCGAAGCCGCCGGGAACGAGGATGCCGCCGAGGCCTTTGAGGACTTTCTCAGCTCCTTCGCGCTCAATGGTTTCGGACTCAATTTTTTCGATGGCCACGCCGCAGTCGTTGGCGACGCCGCCGTGGATGATCGCTTCGTAAACGGATTTGTAGGCGTCGTTGAGTTCAATGTACTTTCCAACTACCCCGATACGAACACGATGTTGTGGAGCGACGAGTTTGCGAATGATCTCCTGCCAATGGGTCATGTTTGCGGCGGGAACATTGAGCATGAGATGCGCACAAACGAGGTCGTCAAGTCGTTCGCGCTGAAGCATGAGCGGGACTTCGTAGATGCTGTGGTCCACGTCTTTTTCTTCGATGACGGCTTCGTACGGGACGTTGCAAAAGAGGGATATTTTCTGGCGAAGTTCCTTGTCCAGAGGATGTTCGCACCGACAGATCAAAATGTGCGGCGCAATACCAATTTCGCGCAATTTCGCGACGGATTGTTGGGTGGGCTTGGTTTTGAGTTCGCCGGCCGCTTTTATGAATGGAACGTAGGTGACGTGGAGGAACATCACGTTGTGCGGACCGACGTCGAGGGCGAATTCGCGGATGGCTTCGAGGAACGGGAGTCCTTCGATGTCGCCGGTGGTGCCGCCGATTTCGGTGATGATGACGTCGGCTTTGGATTGTTCGGCGAGTTGGAGGATGCGGTTTTGGATTTCGTCGGTGACGTGCGGAATGACCTGGACGGTTTTGCCGAGGTAATCGCCGCGGCGTTCGCGATCGAGAACGGTTTTGTAAACCTGGCCGGAAGTCAGGTTGTTGAAGCGGGTGAGTTTTGTGTGCGTGAAACGTTCGTAATGGCCGAGGTCGAGGTCGGTTTCGGCGCCGTCATCGAGCACGTACACTTCGCCGTGCTGATACGGCGACATGGTGCCGGGATCGACGTTGAGGTAGGGGTCAAATTTTTGGAGGGCGATTTTGAGGCCGCGATTTTCGAGGAGCGTGCCGAGCGAGGCCGCAGTGAGGCCTTTGCCCAATGAGCTTACCACGCCGCCTGTCACAAAAATGTATTTCATCGCGATCTCAAAATTTCTTCGACTCGCCGCACGTCTTCCGGAACATCGACGCCGATGCTGTCGTATTCAACTCGCGCGACGGCAATTTGAATGCCGTTTTCGAGCGCGCGCAATTGTTCGAGCTTCTCGGCTGCTTCGAGCGAGGAGACAGGCAATTGCACCAGGCGCAACAGCGTTTCGCGGCGGTAACCGTAGATGCCGAGATGTTTCAGAAATGGAAAGGCCGCCAACTGTTCCTGGGGGGAACGAGTGGCGGCATCCCGCACATACGGTATGGTCCGGCGCGAAAAATATAAGGCGCGGCCCGCGGCGCTGACAACGACTTTGTTGACGTTTGGATTGTCGTATTCCTCGATTTTTTTTAGGGGCGCGGCGGCGGTGGACATTTCGTTATCGCGCAGGAGGGCAGCGACGGCGTCAATGACGCGGGGATCGATGAGGGGTTCGTCGCCCTGGATGTTGATGATGGCATCGCAGGAGCGGCGGGCGGCGGCTTCGGCGATGCGGTCGGTGCCGCTGGGATGTTCGGGGCGGGTGATTTCGACGGGGCAGAAGGCGCGGCAAACGGAGGCGATGCGTTCGTCATCGGTGGCGACGACGACTTCGGCGAGGGAGGCGGCTTTTTTGCATTGTTCGACGACGTGTTGGACGATGGGTTTGCCGGCGATGGGAGCGATGGCTTTGGCGGGAAAGCGGGTGGAGGCGTAACGGGCCGGGATGATTCCGATAATTCGCACCGGGAATTGGTACTGGAATATTGGGATTTTGGAATCGGATTCTTCGGATTTTTTGACACGGGCCCACCAGAATTCGGCAGAACCCGTCAACCCACTTCGCGTTTTTCCAATGTCTTTGGGGCTTTTGACACGATTGACAAGATTTACAGGATTTCTGGCGGACTTTGTCCGAGAGTTTTTTTCTGCGCAGAAGTTCAGCGCGTTTGAAGGGGCCGAGTTTGATGAAATCGTCTGAAGGGACGACGGAATAACAGAAGGGAACGAACTTTAAATACACCAATTTAGCCGCTCAGCCACGTCGATGATTTAGTTTGTCACGACGCGGTAAAAACGGGCGCTGCCGTTTAATGGCACACTGAGCGTGTATTCGTTATTCACGGGGCCGGTGATCGTGGCGGTGCTTTCGGTGGACCATGGTCCGGATAGTGAGGGCGCGCTTTGCAATGAAACGGCGCTTGTGCTGGATCGGACGCGCATGGAAAGGGAATTGCCGGAGATGGTCGTGTCGCTGGGCAGAATCATTGGCGGGCCGGATTGAGCGGTCACGGCATACCATGGGCCCATTGGGAAATCTCTTGTGCCGGCGGTCGCTCCGAATTGCATGGCGTAATCGCCCGCGGTGGGCGGGACGAATTGGAAGGTGGCGCTGCCGTCGGAGGTTGTTGGTGTCGAAGTGGTCCCCTGCTCTGCTCCCGTGATGGTGATGTCGTCAATGTACCAGCCGTATTTGTCATTGTTCGGTTCAAACCACCCGACCGACGTATCGACATCGAAGTTAAAGCGCAGCATCACCAATTTGCCGGCGTAGTTTGAAAGAGTGACGGAGCGCGCGTTGAAGGTTTTCTCGGAAGTATCGGCGCCGTGATCTTGTTCGGAGCCGGCTTGCGACCAGATGCTGGTCCAGGTTTTTCCTTCGTCGAGCGAGATCTCGACGCGCGCTGTTTCGCCGGGGCCGGTGGGAGGATTAGTTTGTCCTCCGTAAGCGACGCCGAGGCGGCTTTTGAAATCAATTCTGGCGCCCGATGAAACGTAGAACGGCTTCACGAATTGGATTAGCTGCGGATAGGCGGCGCCGGTCGAGGGATCGGTCATGTGGCCGAGGCGAAATGAGTTACTGCCGCTGGATTTTACTGTGCTCGAAATAACGGTGTAGTTGCCGAAGGTAGTGAGCGCGACGTTCGTCAAGGGGCCTTCGGCTCCTTCGAGCGGCATCCGCTGGAGTGTAAAAATACGCGCGCGGTAGGATGTGGCGCCGGCGAACGGAGTTAAGGTGTAAAGATTGGAAACGCCGGCGTAGGTCGCGGGCGGGGCTGATGCAACGGTTGGCGCGACGAAGGTCGGTTTGAAATCGAGCTTTACGTTGTTGGTTGTGGAAACGTTGATCGAGGATATTGTGTCGCTCACGCCGGCCGCTTTGAAGCGAACGGTGTATGTGTTGCCGGGGGTAACTGGAAGGGAATATCCGCCTGAAGTTGAAGTAACGGCATATGTATCGAAACCGTCGATGGAAACTGTGATGCCGCTCAGGCCTTCGCCAAGGTCGTAGAAATTGTTTCCGTTCAAATCGTAATAGGCCACGCCGGTGATGTAGGTCGTGGCGGGAAACGGATTCCCGAAATCTTCCGTGACCAATTGGGGGCCGACGATCGGATTGGCGCCGACCTGATTTGTGCCGTTGACGATGCCGACGCCGATTTCGATGAAGCGGCCATCGTGGATGTGGTCGCGATGGCCGGGTGGGGATTGCATGCCGCCATTCGCAGTGTCGCCAGTCCAGTCGATCTCGTATGCGGCGTGGCCATATTGAACATTTTGGGAGTAAGAATAGACATTTTCGCTGGCCCAATAGTAAGCGTAGTTGACGGCATTCAGGCGATCCTGGAGCGAATTTGTGCCGGGACCGAAATGCGATTGGATGCCGTTGTCGAATTGATATTGAGCGTGGTTGCGGGCGGCGGTCAGTAGTTTTGCGGAAAATGAAAGCGGCGCGGCGGGAGGATTGGTGGCGAACTGCGATTGCATTTGATTTGTGTTCACCTTCTGCAGAGCGCTTTGGACGTAGATGTCATCAAGGGCGATGAGTCGTTTCGCTTCTGCATTGGCGTCGGCGCGGGCGCGATTGATCAGTTCCAAATACAATTGTTCTTCATCGGTTGGATTGCCGATTGAAAAAAGAATGGGAGCAGCGGCGGCTGTTTGCGGCTGAACGCTTTTTTTGGAAAAAGGATTTCCAGCGATAACTGGTTGAGCCGGAAAGGCGGGAGTGTCCTGCTCTTGTGCAAAGGCAGGAGCCAACAGGACGCCGAAAAGAGACAATAAAAAGTTCCCGGCGTATAACACCGTGCGAGACAAAGACATATGGCTTTAGCGGGCTCCGCCGTTTGCGAAGCTCGACACAATAGCAGCAGTTATGCCTCTAGGCCACGGGAGGTTGGTTGCGGGCGATCAAACGCACTTCGCGGCCGGATCGAAGGATGTGGATTAATTTTCGAATGAACCGGAAACCATTTTCGCCCAACCCAAATTGCAGTGCTAGTTTGGAAGCGAAACGGTCGAAGCCAAACTCACCCAGAAGCGCGCTATCGATGAGAAATCCCTGGCTCGACACTAAATTGGAAAGTGTTTGCACGTTCCAGGAATAAAGGTGGTGGTTGGGTTCGTTAGGATCGTAGCGGCGGTAGCGGCGCTCTTTCTCGAATGGGACGTACAGCAACAAATAACCGCTGCCTTTTAATATTCGTTTGGCGTCGTCCAACATTTTGGGCGGGTTTTCGACGTGTTCAAGGACGTGATGGCAAATTAGCACGTTGGCGGTTTCGTCTGGAATTGAAGCTGACTCGCGAACGAATTCAACGCCGTTGGCTTTTAGATCGGCGGGAAGAAAATCTTCCAAGTCTGTGCCGATTCGTTTCGCGCATTGGAGATGGCCCAGGTTCCAACCTTGACCGACGCCGAGTTCGACGACGACGTCGGTTGGTTTGATGAATGGCTGGAATTTTTCGGCGCGCAATTTGGCCACCCAGGGAATTGCGCGTTCAGGGACGCCGCGCTTTTCCTGCTGATAACGCTGCCCTGCTTCGCCGCGATAATGTTCTTCCGAGGCGCTGGCCATCGGCGCCACTACAGCATAAAGCGTCGAAACGAACAACTCTGCCCCGGAGGAAGGGGACGGGGTTTCCCCGGAGAAAAAACACGCAACACAACGGATTTACGCAAAACCGCCGCTGCTTACGATCAGGACAGTTCTTTGAGGCGTGGTGGCGCTTGGTTCTTCACCGAACAAAATACAAGGAGGTTCGATGATAATATTGCCTTTAGCGATCAGTGGATCCGAGCGCTACGCGCCTTGAAGTTCCCTAACACGATAAAAAATCCCGCAGTTGGTTTGCGGGATTTTTTTTGTGCTTCGGCGCGAACGAATCGAAGCCGTCGTCAGAACGAGGGGTTATAAAGGAAATACATTTTGCCCGCTTCCAGCTTCGGCGCCTGCATCCCCATATCGATGCTGATTTTTTTGGCGTCGGATTTCCCGAGCAAGCTGAAGAGATTGCTGATGTCGAAAGGCTCTTCGTAGCGGATCAATCTTGCTTCGCCCGAAATGCCGGCGAGGCGCTTGGTGGTATCGACGGCGGTTTGAAAATTGCCAATTTCGTCCACGAAACCATTGTCGAGCGCCTGACGTCCGGTAAGCACGCGACCGTCGGCGAGTTCGGTCCAGTTTGAAGCGAGTGTTTTGCCTTTGCCTTTGTTTTTGGCGGCAGCGGCGGCGCGGCCATCGGCGACGACTTTTTTAAATTTCTGGTAGGTTTCCATGATCATGCTCTGGATCATTTCTTTTTCGGCAGGATCCTGTTCTTCCGGTTTTTTGGAGCCGCTGAGCATGTCTTTGAACCGACCGCTCTTGAAGACGACTGGTTCGACGCCAACCTTGTCCATCAAGCCACGGTAATTGATGCTGTGCAAAATGACGCCGATGCTGCCGGTGATGGTGAGGTCGTTGGCGACGATCCATTGGCAGGGCGCTGAGATGTAATAGCCGCCGGAAGCAGCGAGGCTGCCCATTTGAGAAACGACGGGTTTTTTGTGCTTTTCCTGAAATTTGCGGATGGCGTTCGCGATGTCGTCGGAGGCCATTACTTCACCGCCGGGCGAATCGACTTTGAGAATGACCGCTTTGACGTCGTCGTCTTCGCCGGCCCATTTCAGTTGATCTTCGATGATGTCGGCGATGCTTTTGCTGCTGCGGCCCCAGGGCTCGCTGGAAATCATTCCCTTCACTTCCAACACAGCGATTTTCGGTTTGGCGGTTGGATTATCGACGATGACTTCGTGAAAGTGTTTCCCGCTTTGGGCGCCGGTCGCGCCGCCACCGCCACCGAGAAGCGAGCCGAGCATGCCGAGAAAATTCAAGGCAAGGCTGCCGACCAACAAGACGACGAGGATGATCGAAAATGTTTTCCAACCGGCGCATGACGATCGCGGTGGCGGCGTGTTGACGATGATTGGCGGCGTGGCTGCCTGTGGAGTGAGTGGCGGTGGCGTCGGTGGTAAGTTCGTCTCCATAATCCCTATGACGCAGACAGTACAGCGCTGACAGCCCCGCAGCAAGCCATGCAGCGCATGGCGATTTTGATGACCAATTATTTATTGCGATATTGGTCGTCGGTGACCTTTTCCATCCAGTCCACGACTTTGCCGTCTAATGATTCCTGGATGGCGATGTGGGTCATGGCAGTCGTGGGCGCGGCGCCGTGCCAATGTTTTTCGCCGGGCGGAAACCAGACGATGTCGCCGGGACGGATTTCCTCGACGGGGCCGCCATCGCGTTGGGCCCAACCGACGCCGGCGGTGATGACGATGGTTTGGCCGAGCGGATGCGTGTGCCAGGCGGTGCGGGCGCCGGGTTCGAAGGTGACGATGGCTGCGGCGGCGCGGGCGGGCGGGTTTGGCTGGAAGAGCGGATCGATGCGAACTGCGCCGGTGAACCAATCTGCGGGGCCTTTGGCGGAGGGTTGTGAACCGGCTCTTTTGATTTCCATGATGTGTCAGGCGATTTGCGGGAGGTGATCGAGAAGTTTGTCCAGCGAGATTGGATAATCGCGCACGCGGACGCCCGTTGCATTGTAGATGGCATTGGCGACGGCGGCGGCGACGCCACAGATGCCGAGTTCTGCAACGCCCTTGGCCTTCAGGGGCGAGGAGGTTGGATCGATTTCGTCGAGGAAGATCACCTCTTGATGCGGGATGTCGGCGTGAGTGGGGACTTCGTAGCTGGCGAGGTCGTGATTGACAAAAAAGCCGGCTCGCTTGTCCACAACGAGCGCTTCCATCAAGGCGGCGCCCACACCCATCGTCATTGCGCCGATCACCTGGCTGCGCGCGGCTTTTGGATTAAGGATGCGGCCGCACGCACAAACGGCGAGCATTCGGCGGACGCGCGTTTCGCCTGTGGCGGCGTCAACGGCGACCTCGACGAAATGCGCGCCGAAGGTTGCTTGTTCCTGCTTTTTGTCGAGGTCGCCGAATTCGATGAAATCTTCGCCAACGAGGCCGGCGGGCCCCGCGGCTTCAGCAAGCGAGACGTTGCGGTTACCTGAATGAACGTGGCCATCGGCGAACTGCGCGTCGGCGGGATTCATGCCAAGTTTTTGCGCAACGGCTTCGCGGAGTTTCATGCACGCAGCGTAAACGCCGGCGGTGGAGCAGTTGCAACCCCATTGGCCGCCGGAACCGGACGACGCAGGAAAACTTGAGTCGCCGAGTCGGACAACGACTTTGTCGAGCGGTACGCCCATCATTTCGGCGGCGGTTTGGCCGATGACGGTGTAACTGCCCGTGCCGATGTCGGTCATGTCGGTTTCGACCGTGACGATGCCTTTTCCGTCGAGACGCACGCGTGCAGCGGATTTGGTGAGGAGATTGCCGCGGAACGCGCCAGCCATACCGTGGCCGATCAGCCAGCGTCCTTCACGATTTTTGCCGGGCTGCGGATTACGCTTATTCCAGCCGAAGCGTTCCGCGCCAAGCTGCAAGCATTTCACAAACTGCCGTTGCGAAAACGGCTTGCCGGGTTGGTGCGACTGCGCAGTTTTACTTTCGGGCTTTTTCGATTGCGGATCATCCGAGGAAGGCGCAGCGGGATTATCGGGAACAACTTGCGTGTCGTTGAGAATTCTAAATTGAACTGGATCGAGCCCCAATTTTTCAGCCATTTCGTCCATCGCGATTTCCAACGCCATCATCCCGGTGGCTTCGCCGGGAGCGCGCATCGCGTTGGACTCGGCAAGATCGAGCTCGGCAAGCCGCGTCGATGTCATGCGATCCGGACCGGCATAAAGCTTACGAGTTTGATGAACGGCGCTATCCGCCTGCCCATTTGGGAGGTCGCCCGACCAGCATTCGTGTGCGATCGCGGTAATTTTGCCGTCTTTACCACAACCAATGCGCAGGCGCTGGATCGTTGCGGGGCGATGCGTGGTGTTGTTCATCATCAGCGCGCGTTGCAAAGTCACTTTGACAGGCTGCTTCGCGACGCGCGCGCCGAGAGCCGCCAGAAGAGCGTCGGACCTGATGAAAAGCTTGCCACCGAAACCGCCACCGATGAATGGCGAAATGACGCGAACGTTTTCTGGCGGAAGACCGAGCGTTTTCGCTAAATCATTCTGGCCCCATTCGATCATTTGGTTGGAAGTCCAAACCGTGACTTTATCTCCGTCCCAGGCGGCGATTGAAGCGTGCGGCTCCATCATCGCATGCGATTCATCGGGCGTTGTGTAGTAGGCGTCGTGTTGAACGGGAGCAGATGCGAAAGCGCCGTCGAAATCTCCGACCTTCGTTGAGCCGGGCGCGTCGTAAAGTTTGTCGGCGGGCGGAGCGCTATCTTTCACCGCTGCAAGGTCGAAACGTCCGTTTTGTTTTTCGTAATCGACCTTGATCAACTGCGCCGCCGCGCGGGCTTGCTCGAATGTTTTCGCGACGACGAGCGCGATCGCCTGATGATAATGTTCGATTTCGGGGCCCCCCAAGAGTGTAGCGGTGTTGCGATCGGCCTTGCCGAGTTTGCCGGCATTTTCTGAAGTGACAATCGCGATGACGCCGGCAGCAGCTTTCGCGCGACTCAAATCCATCGAGCGGATTCGACCTTTTCCGATCGCGCTGCCGAGGATGTAGCCGTAAGCCTGATTGGGAACGACATCGTGCCGCTCGTAAGCATAAGGAGCCGAGCCGGTTGTTTTTAACGGACCGTCAATACGACTGGTCGGCTTGCCGATGACTTTAAGTTGGTCGATCGGATTGGTTGTGGCGGGTGAGTCGAATTTCATATGGCGGCTCCCTTCGCCTGGGCGAGCACAGCGGCCAACGCGCGTTCGACCAGTTTCACTTTAAATTCGTTATCGGGCGTCGGCTTCGCATCAGCGAGCAAGCGCGCAGCGACCGCCCGCGCGCCGCGCGGCATTTCCGCTTCGGCCGCTTCCACACGCCACGGTTTGTGCGCGACGCCGCCGAGCGCGACACGTCCGCTGCCATCGCGTTGCACAATCGCCGCAACCGAGACGAGCGCGAAAGCGTACGAAGCGCGATCGCGCACCTTCAAATAACTATGCACGCCGCCAATTGGCTTTGGCAATGTGACAGCAGTGATCAGTTCGCCGGGCTGAAGATTCGTATCGATTTGCGGCTGGTCGCCGGGAAGCCGATGGAATTCTGCGATTGGAATTTTTCGCGAGCCCCCATCGGGTCGAATTGTTTCCACAATGGCGTCGAGCACGCGCAACGCCACGGCCATATCGCTCGGATGTGTCGCGATGCAGGCGTCGCTAACGCCAACGATGGCATGTTGGCGGCTGTATCCACCAATCGCGCCGCAGCCGCTGCCCGGCGTTCGTTTGTTGCACGGCTGATTGATGTCGTAAAAGTAAGGACAACGCGTGCGTTGCAAAAGATTGCCCGCAGTCGTCGCCATATTGCGCAACTGGCCGGTGGCGCCCGCAAGAAGAGCGCGCGAAAGCACCGCGTAATCGCGACGGACTCGCTCATGGGCGGCGAGATCGGTATTGCGAACGAGCGCGCCGATTCGCAAACCGCCGTCCAATGTTGATTCAATCTTATCGAGACCAAGGCCGTTCACGTCGATGACGTGCGCAGGCGTCTCGATCTCGAGCTTCATCAAATCGAGCAAATTTGTTCCGCCGGCGACGAATTTGGAACCAGGATGGCGCGCAGCCGCGGCGGCAGCTTCAGCGGGCGTGCGGGCGCGTTCAAAAGTAAACGGCCTCATACGCTCCCCTTTCCCGCGACCTCGGTGATCGCTTCGGCGATGTTCGAATACGCGCCGCAACGGCAGATGTTGCCGCTCATGCGCTCGCGCAATTCAGCAGCGTTGAGTTCGGGTTTCGCGGTGAGGTCCGCAGTAACGTGGCTCGGAATCCCGGCCTTGATTTCGCCAAGCATCGCGACCGCCGAACAAATCTGGCCGGGCGTGCAGTAACCGCATTGATAACCGTCGTGATCGATGAAAGCGGCCTGGAGGGCGTGCAAATTATCAGGCGTGCCCAGCCCTTCGATGGTGGTGATGTTCGCGCCTTCGTGCATGATCGCGAGCGTCAGGCACGAATTAATCCGCCGTCCATCCGCGATCACCGTGCAGGCGCCGCATTGACCCTGGTCGCAACCTTTTTTCGTTCCAGTCAGCTTGAGATGTTCGCGCAATGCGTCGAGCAGAGTGGTTCGAGTATCCAACTCAACGGCGCACGGTTTGCCGTTAACCTTGAATGAAACTTTCGCGAGTTGCGGGTCATGCGTCGTTGGGCCGCCTTCCGCCACTTCTCCCGGCGAAACACAGCCGGCGAGCGCGACCGCGGTGGCTCCAGTGATGATAAATTCGCGACGCGTGATCTCGCCAATGCCCGGCGAAATGTCGGAATTCTCCCCATTTTCCATACTCCCTCCTCCTCTCTCTGCGCCCCACACGCGCAACTGAAAATTAGACGCGGCTCCTTGGACGCAATTAAGGCCCTCCATCTGACGCGGTCAAGCAAAAGCAGAGTCTTTTTGGTTTTGCATCGCGGTTGACGCCGGAGTATATCGCCAACGCTGGAGTCAGTTTACGCGGGCATAGCCCTTACTTTATGAATGCGACTGCAAAATTCCTGCGACGTCATCCGTCCGAAGTGACACCATGGACCGAAACGTGTGGACAGATTCGGCCATTGATCGAAGACGCCGACGGCGCCGCGGCCGAAGTGCATCACCTGGAAATCACCGACGCAAAGCTTCATTACCATGAGCGGACGGACGAGATTTACTATGTCATCGGTGGAACAGGCAGGATGTCGTTGGATGACGAAGAAGTTGAATTGAGCGAAGGCGTGGTCGTTTATGTTCCGCGCGGCGTCAAGCATCGCGCATGGGGAAATTTGAAAGTCCTCGTCGTCTGCATGCCGCGCGGGGTTTTGAACGATGTGCACGAAATCAATGATCGCGACCTCGCTCGATAGGTTGAATCAATTGCGAATCACATGCCCTTACTCGAACATCCCGATCTGCGGCAGAGCTTGCACTCGCTTACTAGCGGCATGATCGACTACATGCGTGGCGGAACAGCGAGCTATTCCGAGAACGACATCGATCGGTGTCGCACTGTTCTCGTATCCCACGCTGAAGCGTTGGAGCAAGTAAAGGATCGGGCAGCAGCATTGGCGTTAGTGAAGTCAACCGTGACACAGTTGAATGTGCTAAACCGAGACGCAGGAGAGGATCTGATAGAGACCGATCAACGTGAAGAGATTTGTCAATTTCTCATCAAGGCCGGCGCGATTATGGGTTTCAATTCTGAAGACGAAGACGTTACGGAGGAGTGGCGAGAATGGTAAGCATGAACCTTACAAAATTGCAAAAATCGCTGGCAATTCTCGTTGTCGGGTCTTCGACCGCTCTGGCCGCAGAACCTCACAGCAGCGATTTCGCGTATCCGGTCACTGTCGCCAACCGGCGTTTCATCGACCAGAACGGAAAGGTCTATCTCTTGAAAACAATGTCGTCGTGGGCGATGTCGCAAAACTCCACCGATGGTGAGATCACGCAGGCATTGGAAGGATTGAAGGCTCTGGATTTTAATGCGGTCACAGTATCGCCGTTTGGCGTGCACATGAACGAAAGTTTCGGCGATCGTTATCGGAATAAAGCCGGCCAAAATTTCTTTACCGGCAAACCAATGGCTTCGTCCCTGGGCCCGGCGTGGTCTTCGATGGATTGGGTGATGCACGAAGCGACCCGCCTCGACATGACCGTTGTCTTTTCGTTTTTCATGAGCTGGAAAGATACCGGCACCGTCCCCGACCTCGTCGCCGCCGGAACTACCAATGCATACAACTTCGGCAAAGCGGTCGGCGCGCGCTACGCCGGCTACTCAAATATCATTTGGCATGTGATGGGCGATTACAAATGGCGCTATAACGACGGAGTTGGACTGGGCTTGGATGCCGTCTTTCATGGGATTCGAGATGCTGAAGGCGCCAGCCATCGTTTGATCATCGCCGAGCCCGCCAACGGCTCGACATCCTTCGACCAATTCATCTCCGCGGAAAGCCCAGACGGATACAAATGGTTCAAGCAAAGCGCCGATACCGTCTATCAGTATGGCAGCAGCTCAGTTGAACAATTCGACAAAGTCTATAACCGCGCCGGCGCGGCAAAATATCCCGTCGTTGACATCGAACCTCCCTATGTCAACGCGCCGCATTACAAAGACCAACAATTCCAGGAATTACGCGAGCGCGATTACTCCACCTTCATCCGCGGCGGCGCCGGCATCAATTTTGGACACGAAAAATGGTGGCCACACGGCGTAACCGGTCTTTTCGATGGCGGTCCCGGCTGGCTGAAAATCCTCAGCGAACCCCCGCAACTCGATGCCAAATATTGCTGGACTCTGATCGACGCTTACGTGAGCGATCCTACTTGGAAACCTGACGCCGGAACTTTCCTGAAAACAGGTCTCGGCAACGGCGACGATAAAGCCGCCTCCGGTTTTTCATCCAGCGCCGCGCTGATCTACTTTCCAACAAGCCGCCCGATCGTCATCGACACAACCAAAATCGCCAAAGGCAGCAACGTGCGCCTGCGCTGGTACGATCCCACGAGCGGCGGTTACACGACGATCACGGATTCCGAATCGAAGACTGCGGACCGGTCGGTGTCGTATCCGGCGAAAGCGCATGTGGATGGATTTAATGACTGGCTCCTGATCGCGGAAGCTCTTTAGAGGCTGGGACAAACGGAGTTGAAGCAAAGGCGAGCACATTGTTGCCCATCAGGGGTTCCGTGTGTATCTTCCGCGCGCTGAGAAGGTATATTAGAGCATGAGTAAATTGACAGAGAACGAGAAGGAGCCGTTGCAATCCCCTGCGCCCGCGTCGCAAGACGAGACGGGTGGCTCGTTTGAGGCCGATGGACCAATTGAAGTTTCGCCCGAGGAAATTGCCGAGTTGCGCGCTCAGGCGGATAAGGCGGCGGAGAATTGGGATAAATATGTGCGGCTGAATGCGGACTTCGATAATTTCAAGAAACGCGCGGCTCGGGAACGGCAGGAGGCGATTCGTTATGCGAACGAGGGGCTGCTCGAGAAGCTGATTCCGATCATCGATAATTTTGAGATGGCGTTGCTGGCCGTGAATAGCGCGCAGGCGCAACAAGGCGGCGGGACGACCGATGCGTTGAAGCAAGGCGTCAATATGATTGCCAGCCAGTTGAAGTCGGCTTTGAATGAGGCCGGGCTGGAGGAGATCGACGCGACCGGCCAGACGTTTAATCCGAATTTGCACGAAGCGGTGAGCCAGCAGGAAAGCAAAGATGTGCCCGAAGGCCAGGTGCTCCAACAGTTGCGCAAGGGTTATAAGTTGCGCGATCGGTTGATCCGCCCGGCCACGGTCATTGTTGCGAAGAAAGCGGCTTCCTGATGCCGACCAAACGCGATTACTACGAGGTCCTCGGGGTGGATCGTTCCGCGTCCGCGGAAGAGATCAAGAAGGCTTATCGCAAGATGGCCGTCAAATATCATCCTGACAAAAACCCCGGCGACAAAGCCGCCGAAGAAAATTTCAAGGAAATCGGGGAGGCTTACGAGGCGCTGTCCGATCCGCAAAAGCGCGCGGCTTACGATCAATATGGGCACGCGGCGTTCGATCGCACGCGCGGATTTGGCGGAGCGCGCGGTGGCGGCGGCGGGTTCCATGATCCGTTCGAAATTTTCCGCGAGGTTTTCAGCGGCGGCGCGGGCGGAGGTAGCATTTTTGACGATTTGTTTGGCGGTGGACAGGGTCGCGCCGATCCGAGCGGGCCGCAACGTGGATCGGATTTGCGCTACGACATGGAGATCACGTTCGAGGAAGCCGTGCGTGGCGCCGAAAAAGAGATTTCGCTGACGAAGCTGGAGACTTGCGATGTGTGTCACGGGTCCGGCGCGGAGACGGGAAGTTCGCGCAAATCGTGTCCGACGTGTCATGGGCGCGGGCAGGTGGTTACGGCGCGCGGAATATTTTCAATCGCGCAAACATGTCCGCGTTGCAAAGGAGCGGGACAAATTATCGAGAAGCCTTGCCGCAATTGTTCGGGCGAGGGGCGGCGCGAGAAAAGTTCGAAGGTGCGATTGCGGATTCCAGCGGGCGTCGATACTGGGGCGCGGTTGCGTTCGTCTGGCAATGGCGAGGGTGGCTTGCGCGGCGGGCCGCCCGGCGATCTTTACGTGGTGCTGCATGTCAAGGATCACGAAATTTTTCAGCGCGATGGCGATGATTTGATTTGCGAAGTGCCGATTCAATTTGTCGATGCGGCTCTCGGCGCGGAGATTGAAGTGCCGACCTTGACCGAGCCGGCGCAGATTCGCATTCCGCCCGGCACGCAGACCGGCACCGTGTTTCGGTTGAAAGGGCGCGGTGTCAAAAACGTCCAGGGTTACGGCCACGGCGACTTGCATGTGCGAGTCACTGTGGAAGTCCCCACCAGGCTCAACGCGGAGCAGAAAGCGAAACTGAAGGAGTTCGCCGATTTGTGCGACCCGAGCGTGAATCCGCTGCGCGAGAGCTTTTTTGAGAAGGCGAAGAAGCTTTTTTCATAAAATTTATGCGGCGATTTTTCGCCGAACCTGAGCATTGCAAGGGCTCGCAGATCGAGCTGAACGAAGCGGAGTCGCGCCATCTCTCGCAAGTGTTGCGCGCGCAGATCGGCGAGGCGGTGACAGTCCTCGACGGCGCAGGCGGCGTGTATGAATGCGCGGTCGAACGTTTCAACAAACGCACGGTTCGTTTGAACGTCGTCAATCGCGAGCGGCGCGATCCCCTGCCCTATGAATTGACGCTTTTCCAGGCGATTCCCAAAGGGAAAGTGATGGAATGGATCGTGCAGAAAGGGACAGAACTGGGCGCGCGGCGAATCATTCCGATTTTGACGGAGCGGACAGTCGTTGAAGTCGGCGCTGATTCGCACAAGGTGGAGAAGTGGCGAACGATTGCGATTGAATCGATCAAGCAATGCGGTTCGCCGTACTTGCCGGCGATTGATGCGCCGGTGGAATTTTCGAAAGCAGTGCGGCAAGTCAGCGGGCTGCCGTTCGTGGCTGCGCTTGCGCCGGGCGCGGGCGAAATGGACGAGTTTTTTGGTCGCGATCGCCGACCGGTGCAGATTTGGATTGGGCCCGAGGGCGATTTCACGCCGCGCGAAATCGAACAGCTCGTTTGGGCTGGCGTGCATCCGATCACGCTTGGCCCACTGGTGCTGCGCTGCGACACGGCGGCAGTTTGTGCAGTGGCACTGGCTGCGCATCATTTGCGATTACTTCAGTCCAAGTAGCTCCAGAGCTTTTTGTTGTTTCTTGGGCGCGACTTGTTCGAGCGTGCATTGGCGCGGGGACTTGTCGGGGCGCCAGCGGAGGAGTTTCGTGCCGTGACGAAAACGCCCGCCGGTGAAATGGTCGTAGGAGACTTCGACGACCAGTTCGGGTTTGAGACGGATCCATTCGCTGGAGCGTTCTGTGCTCCAACGCGAGGGACCGCCAGGCGCGCGGCCGGTGAAGCCTTCGCCTTTTAGTTTTTCCAATTTTTTGGTGAGCGCAGGGCGATCCTCTTTTTTGATGCTGGAGGTAAAGCCGACGTGGTGGAGTAAGCCGGCGTCGTCATACAATCCAAGCAGGAGCGACCCGACGACTTCGTTTTTTTCGCCATAGCGGAATCCGCCGACAACGCAATCGACGGTGCGAATTGGTTTCACTTTAACCATGCCGTCGCGTTCGCCGCTGCGGTAGGCGAAATCGAGGCGTTTGGCGATCACGCCGTCGAGGCTTTCGCCGGGTGTGGAAAACCAGGCGTTTGCTTGTTTAAAGTCGGTGGTGGCTGGCGAAAGCCGGATGCGTTCGGCTTTTTTGAAATTAGCTTTGGCAAATTTTTCGAGAGTCGTGCGGCGTTCCGACAGTGGTTTATCGATCAACTTTGATTTCGATCCATCAGCAAGGAGATCGAAAATGATTAAAAGAGCCGGATGCGCGGCAGCGAGTTTGCGGACGCGGCTTTCGGCGGGATGCAAACGCAACAGGAGTTCGTCGAATGAAAGTCCGCGGTCTTGTGGAATGACTAATTCGCCGTCGAGGATGAATTGTTTGGCGGGGATTTCCTTCACGGCTTCGATTATTTCCGGGAAATAGCGGGCGAGCGGCTGGCCGGCTTTGCTTTGCAATTCGACTTTGTCGCCGTCGCGGAAAACGAGACAGCGGAAGCCATCCCATTTCGGTTCGTATTGCCAATTGTCACCGGTCGGGATTTTATCCACCGACAAGGCTTCCATCGGCGGGAATGGCGGCTTGATCGGCAGCGACATATCAGAGGACGTTTTCCAACTTGAAGCGGCCGCGCGCCTGATTCAGCGGCTTCCAAAGATCGCCGAGTTCGCGGACGCGCGCTGGAACATTGTCGATGCGAAAATCTTCGATGGTGAATCCGCGCTCGACTTCAGCCCACGTGACGGGAGCGGAGACGGGGGCGTGCGGTTTCGGACGAACTGAATAGACGGAAGACAACGTGCGGCCCCACGCGTTTTGATTGTAATCGACGAGCACGCGGCCTTTGGGTCGTTTGGCGACGCGATATTCGGCAGTGATCAGATCGGGGTACATCGATTCGAGGCTTTGCGCGAGGCGTTTGGCGAAGGTCCAAACTTCTTTCTGCGGTGGGCCGCGGACGATTGGGACGTACACATGAATGCCACGCGAACCGGTGGTCTTCGCGTAATTCGGCGCGCCCAGGGCGTCGAGGGATTGTTTGACGATTTTTGCTGTCTCCAGGACGGCATCGAAATTGGCGCCTTGCACGGGGTCCAAATCGAAATGCAAATAGTCGGGGCGATCAACGTCGTCACACCGCGCGTACCATGGATTTAAATCGATGCAGCCGAGGTTGATGATCCAGAGGAGCGAAGGCAAATCACGGACGATCGGAAAATCGATAATGTTGCCGCTGCCGTGCGGGATGGTGCAGACATCGATCCAATCCGGCCTCGGCGTGGGGGCGCGTTTTTGGAAAAAAAATTCGCCGTGGGCGCCTTGCGGATAACGCTTCATTACCATTGCGCGATCGACCAGATGCGGAAGCAGAACATCAGAAACCTCCGCATAATAACGCAAGAGATCGCCCTTTGTGATTCCGAGTTCAGGCCAGAATAATTTCCGGAGATTGGTGAGCCGAACGGTTCTGCCGCCGACGTTGAGTTCGGTGTCGTCAATGTCGGTGGGTATGAGAATGCCCTTCGTGCGCCGCTGCGCCGTTCCCTTTTTGGCCGCTGCCGTGCCCGCTGGCATTCGGGATAATACTACGGTTGTTGCCGACGGATCGCGCCACGCCGAGAACCCTGAAAAACATTTGGGGCAAAACAGCAACGAAGTTATTTCAATGCGGCGCTTTCTGAAGATTTCGATTCGAGAGCGGCAGCAAATTGTTCAAGGGCGCGCGCAAATTTGTCGGCATTGAAATCGGGTATCGATTGGACAAGGCCGAAAAGATTTTTGAGTTCGGCGTCGGCCTTGGAATTTGGTTGAAGATTGGACAAGCGGTCGAGCGCGAGGACGAGGCGTTCGGCGCGGCGGGCGTGCTGGTCGGGAAACGCAGCGGGCTTTTTGAAATCGGCGCTCGTTTTGGCGAGCGTTTGCAGAAGGGAATCGGTTTTCTCAGCGGTCCAGGTGAGATCGGCAAGTTCGCGCGCGAGAATATCGGCGGCGGCGCGCGCTTCGTGTAATTTCGGTTTCGCTGTTTGAGTGGCGTTGAGGCCCGATTTTGGGTCGAGTTTTTCGAAAAGCCAAAGAAGCGCTTCGGCGCGAGCGATTGATCTTTGGTCCGAGTTTTGAGTGGTGTCGAGTTGCCAAAGCATTTCGCGGAGAGCGACGGCTTGGCCAACAGCCCATGCTTGCGCGCCCTGCCAGTTTTCTTTTTCGCGCCAATGTTTCGGTTCGGTGATCGCCTGGCCGTCGAGTTCGAAAATCAATTCGGGGTGGCCGGCTTGAAGGAGAGGCTGCGACACATTTTGGTGGCAGGCGACGCAGGTGTTGGCGCGGACGTAGAGATTTTTGAGATCGCGCATGCCGGCGGCGACGCGATCGGCGTGTGTGTAGTCCTTGCGCGTGTGGGAACGAAGCCAGTTTTCGGCGGGCGCGTGACAGGTTTCGCAGGAGACTGCTTCAGTGATGCGTAGAGCGTCGGCGCGCAATGTTTCAGGAACTTCTTGTAAGGGTGCATGACATTCGACGCATTGATGAGCGGTCGTCGCATCTTTGATTTGCAGGGAGCTGCTGATTTGTTTTGAGCGCGCAGTGGTTAATGTTGCGTAGGGGCGTTGATAATGAAAATCGCGCAGGGACCAGACTAGATATTGGTTCTGGTGAGCGCCAGCGCCGCCGTGGCAGCCAGAGCTCGAGCAGGAGTTCGCGCCTAAGAATCTTGGTTGCGTGCCTTCGTTATTTTCCGCCGCGAACAACGTTGCTCCGATTTGGAACGCGAGAAATGCCGCAATGAAGCGAAAAACAAAAAGCGCTTCAGAAGTTCTTATTGGTTTACGCGGCATGCGTGGTTTGTTAAATGAACCTCTGTTCGGATGCAACCCCTATTAGATCGCTTCAATGCCATGACCGAAGGCCGGCTCGGCCTGGGGATTGGAATTGTTCTGATCGGAGTTCTGTTTGCATTTCTTTTGCTCGAAGCTCTGCGGGCTTTGTTCCGAATACGCGCCGACCGGGTGCAGCAGCGCGCGACCATGGAACGGCTGCGGATGCAATTGCAGGAAGTGAAGCTTCGTTGCGAAGAGGCCAAGCAGGCGCAGCTTCAATGGAACGGTTATCGGAAATTTGAAGTCTTCAAAAAGGTCGTCGAGTGCGAAGACGTTTGCGCGATTTACTTGAAGGCGCACGACGGCAAGAGCCTCGCGCAATATAAACCCGGCCAATATTTAACGTTTCAACTTTCGGTGCCCGGACGCGACAAGCCGTTGGTGCGTTGTTATTCGCTTTCGGATAGTCCGCATCGTTCGGATTATTATCGCGTCACGATCAAGAAAGAACGCGCGCCGGCGGATCGTCCGGATTTGCCGTGCGGCGCCGGATCAAGTTACTTCACCGACACCGTCAAGGAAGGCGACATCCTCGATGTCAAAGCGCCGTCGGGTCATTTCTTTTTGGAAATGGCGAAATCTCACCCGGTCGTGTTGATCGCGGGCGGAGTTGGCGTGACGCCGATGTTGTCGATGGCGCAGGCGGTGGCGGCGAGCGGCTCCAAACGCGAGATTTGGTTTTTCTATGGCGTGCGCAATTCCCGCGAACACATCCACAAAGCGGAGTTGGAGAAACTCGCCGCCGAAAATGAGCATATCCATTTGCAGGTTTGTTACAGCCGTCCGTCGCCGGGCGATGTGAAGGGACGCGATTTTCAGCATGAAGGCAGAGTGAGCATTGAATTGCTGAAGGAACTGCTGCCGTCGAGCAATTTTGAATATTACGTGTGCGGCAATGGTTCGTTCATGAAGAGCCTCACCGATGGATTGGAGGCGTGGGGCGTGCCCGAGCGGGACGTGCATTTTGAAGCGTTCGGCCCGGCGACGGTGAAGAAAAAAGCGCCGGAATTGACGCCGAGCGAGACGCAGCATTTGTCCAAGACGCAGGTGACATTCAAGCGCTCCGGCAAGACAGTGGGCTGGAATCCTGCGCTGGGAAATCTTCTCGATTTGGCGCTGGCGAATGGGATTCGCATCGACGCCGGCTGCCGCGCGGGCGGATGCGGATCGTGCCTGGTCGCGATCAAATCGGGCACAGTGAGCTATTTGAGCCAGCCCGATGCGACGCCCGAAGAAGGCGCCTGCCTGACCTGCATTTGCCGTCCGGCCAGCAACCTCGAACTCGACGCCTGAGATGCCTGCGATTGCGCCAGTGCTGGAGCGTCCGGATCGCTGGGATGCGGCATTTGATCCGGAGATGACCGAAGCCGATGTCGATCGGCTGCTTTCCATTCCACCTTTCAGCAAAATGACAGCGTCGAATTTTCCGAAGCGCACGCCGTTGCGGGAAATTCTGCGGAACGACACGAAGGTTCGCCGTTTTTTGCCGAACGAATTGATTGTGCGCGTCGGCGATTATGGAACTTCGGCATTCCTGATTCTAAATGGCAAAGCGCGCGTGGTGTTGAAGCCGGAATTGCCGCCGTCGATGCTTGGACGAAAAGCGCCGGAACGCAAAGGACTGTTCAAAACGCTCGCTCAAGCTTTCTCGTATCGACGCCCGCCGGAAAGTTTTCGCCGGCGCGATTTGAAGAAGCTGGCGGAAGTGGGCGCGACCACCAGCAGCGGCGAAGATGAAGTGCATGTGTATTTACAGGACGTGCCGCGCATTTTGAGAGACTTTCGCACAGGCGAATTGTCGCAAGGCGATTTTTTCGGCGAGATCGCGGCCCTAAGCCGCATGCCGCGCACTTCGACGATTTTTGCCGACGCCGAGGGCGCTGAATTGCTGGAGATTCGCTGGCAAGGTTTGCGCGACTTGATGAAATACGACGACGCGCTCCGAACTTACATCGATCAAATATATCGCGCGCGCGCGTTGGAGTCGTTCTTTCTCGCGAATCCGCTGTTTGCGAAATTGAACAAGGCGCAGCTTCGCGAAGTCGGTTTACAAGTCCAGTTCGCGACTTTCGGAGATTACGATTGGTCGGGAGATTACAAGCGGCTCGCGCAATCTGGAGCGGTGCGTCCCGAAAAAGAGCCGCTGATCGTGCAGGAAGGGGATTATCCGAACGGCGTGGTTTTGGTGCGCGCTGGCTTTGCGCGCGTGAGCCAGAAATTTGGTTCTGGCGAACGCACTTTGAATTATTTGGGAGCCGGCGCGAGTTTTGGATTGCAGGAGATTTATCACAATTTCAAAAACCCGACGCGCACAGTTTCGATGCGCTACACGTTGCGAGCGATCGGTTACACGCACGTGTTGATCGTGCCCACGTATGTGATGGAGCAGATGATCTTCCCGAACGCCGATCCGAAATTTCTGCCGCCGCCGCTCAAGCCGACTGAAGAGAATCGGGAAACGCAGGAAGAGGATCGTCCGGAAGGCGCGCGGATTGGGCGCGATTATCTCGAGTTTCTTGCCGCAAATCGTTTCTTCAATGGCACGGCGGCGATGGTCATCGATCTGGATCGCTGCACGCGTTGCGATGATTGTGTGCGCGCGTGCGCGGCAACGCATGATAACAATCCGCGTTTTCTGCGGCACGGGCCTTCGACCGGACGCGTGATGATTGCCAATGCGTGCATGCATTGCGCCGACCCAGTCTGCATGATCGGTTGCCCAACCGGCGCAATTCATCGCGAATCTTTCGCCGGGCAGGTGGTCATTAATCCGGTGACGTGCATTGGGTGCACAGCGTGCGCGAACAATTGTCCTTACGATGCCATTCGCATGGTCGATATTCGCGACGAACGCGGCGACATTATTTTGGGCGAGGATCTGAAGCCGATCGCGAAGGCCACCAAATGCGATTTGTGCGTGGAGAATTACGGCGGGCCGGCGTGCGAGCGGGCGTGTCCGCATGGCGCTCTCGAGCGGATGAACCTCAATGATTTGAAACCGCTGGCGAGGTGGATGAATCGATGAAGCGTTTTAAACGGCAACGTTTCTGGGGATTTCTAGTACTGGCCTTGATCAGCATTACCGCGATCGTCGCGCACATTATATGGAGCGAGAAATTACCGAAATACGCTTTCTTATCGGGATGGGCTTTGTTCGCGGTGATGGTTTTTCTCGCTTTGTACAACGGAAGAAAAAAAATTCCGTTTCTTCCCGCCGGAAATTCTGAAGCGTGGCTGCAACTCCACATTTACGCGGGCTACTTCACGGTTTTGCTGTTTGCGATTCACGTAAGATTTCGCGTTCCCGACGGCATATTCGAAGGAATTCTGACGGGATTGTTCGCGGTTGTGACGGTGAGCGGCTTCGTGGGATTGTTTTTGAGTCGCGTGCTGCCCAAGCGACTGAACACGCGCGGCGGCGAAGTCATTTACGAAAGGATTCCGGCGATTCGCAGCGCGTTGCGCGAAGAAGCAGAGCAATTGGTTTTCAGCGGCGCGCTCAAATCGACCACGATTGCGGACCTGTATGTGCGGCAACTGAGCGCGTTTTTTGCGAAGCCGCAATATTTCTGGCCGCACCTGGTCGATTCGCGCGCGCCGCTCAACGCAATCGTTCGCGAGATCGATGAAGTGCGGCCATTTGTCACCGAGCAGGAACGTCCTTCGCTGGAGAAGTTGGCGGATTTGGTCCGGCGCAAAGATGGGCTTGATTATCATTATGCGTTGCAGCTCGCGCTGAAGATTTGGCTCTTCGTGCATCTGCCGTTCACGTACGGGCTGATGATTTTTTCGATCACGCACCTCGTTGTTGTTTACGCTTTTTCGGGAGGGGCCGGATGAGCGAGCAACTTCCGCCGCAGGATGCGAATTCGCGTCAATACGCGCGGCCGAATGATAATTGGGTTTGTGGATACGCGGCCGAGGGCAAAGCATGCCGGCTCGGGCCGGATCAACGTGGGAATTGTCGCGCGGCATCGGAATGCGCGCCGGCCCTCGAGAAAAAAGAGGGTGAGACGAAGGGACGTTGGAAATGCACGCGTGGCGGCGGGCCTTGCGCGGAAGGACCGTTGCCGGATGGACGTTGCGGCCGGCCGCCGTTGCGATGTTCGCCGCGCCCGACGCTGCGCTGGTGGCGCGGCAGAATCACGATGGCGGTTGTGGCGGCGAGCGTGGCCACGCTGCTGATTTTTGTCGGCGGGTTTTGGCGCGGAACTTTTCTAAATCGCGGACCGATTTCGTACGCGCACGATGGTCCGGCGTTTCAGGAGCTTTATGCGGGGACAAATCACGTGCATGAGACGTGCGGCGCTTGTCACAAAGCTGCGGCGCGCGGTTTACGCGGACTTATGGCTGCCGCGTGGCACGCTGATCCAAGCCCGCTTGAATTTCAAAAATTAACGCGGTTTGAAGAAACGAAAACGGCGTCGAAAGCGATCGATATGGCGTGCCAGAAATGTCATCGCGAACATGCGCTGCATCGCGAGGGCATTCCGGTGACGATGGGATGCTCGAGCTGCCACGAGGAACATCGCGGCCCTGCGCGGATGGCGCTGCCGGACGACACGCGTTGCGCGGGCTGTCATGGCGATCCGGATGTTTTTGTTGAAATGCGCAACAAGATCGCAGTGGCTGGATTTGTTCCCGGTCCGGTCGATCGTGGGCTGGCGAGCAATTTTGAGGGACTGCATCCGACATTTCGCATTCACGAATATCGGCTGAAGGATACGAATACGCTGCGCTTTAACCATGCGCTTCATTTAACCAAATCGAGCGTTACGTCGTTGTTTGGCGGACGCGCGATGGAATGTGTGCAGTGCCATCGGCCTGATGCGTCGGGAGATTATGTTCGCGGTGTCGCGTTCGAAACGGATTGCAGCAAATGCCATTCGCTGCAGTTCGATGTGGAAACGCCGGAATTGCGATTGCCGCATGGGAATCCTGAATTTGTCTCAGCCTTTTTGCGAAGCTTGCCCAAACAGTATGCCGATGTTGCGGCGCGGTCGGGAGTGGTGAATGTGGCGGAGCAAAACCGAATCGCGGGCGAAAAAATTCGGCGATTATTCGAACAGGTGTCGTCCGGCGAAGAACTCGAGAAACGGATTCTGTTCAGCAATTCGACGCTGGGTCCGCAACGGCGAGTTGGCACCGTCGAAGGCGCGCCGCCGGCGGTTTACGCGGGCTGCGCCTATTGCCACGAAGTCAAACCGAATGTCGCGGGCAAAGCGGAAGTGACGAAGCCGATCGTTACGGAGCGCTGGTTGCAGCATGGCGAATTCAATCACCGAAAGCATGCAACCATGGCCTGCGCGGATTGTCACAACGCGGCGCAGAGCAGCGAGACGGCAGACATCATTGTGCCGCCGAAGAATTCGTGCGCAAACTGCCACAGTCCGGCCGGCGGCGTCGAACATTCGTGCGCCACGTGCCACAATTTTCACACGAAACCGTTCGGGGCGAGGCTGGCTGAATCGGCGCGTTGATCAGAGGGCCGGGTTGCGCGGGAATTTTGCGTAGGGCAGACGCGCGCCTCGATATTGAGTGCGATCGGCGCGAATTGGTTCTTGCGGTGGAAACAGGGATGAACCGGTTGCGGAAATAATATCGTCCTGTTCGATGCCATCGCCGCTGACGCCAATCGCGCCGATCAAAACGCCATTGCGATAGAGCGGGAAGCCGCCGGGAAAAATGGTGATGCCGTTCGGCAGATTCGGATTCACGCTGGTGGAGGTGGTGAAGACGGCGCCATTGACCGGATTGGTGGCGACGAGCGGCGTCGGTGTGATAATCGAAAAGCGTTCCTGAAGCCCGAAGAACAGGCCGGGGTCTGTTCCCGCGATACCGGGAGGATACATGCTTTGCGAGAGGAAGCCAACGGTGCGGGCGGAATAGGCGCGGTTGGTCGTCGAGAAGAAAAGAGCGGTGCGGGCTTTTTGCGCGGAGACATCCCAACTGAATCGTGTGGCGTCGGGCGAGGTGCAAAATGAACCAAGGATTATCGGCGACGAACCCGCAGCGTTGGGATTGTTGACGACGGTGATGAAGACTTGCGCGCGCTTCCCACGTGGAAGGCGAATACCGGCGCGAGTTGAACGCGCGCGATTGGCGGCGGCGGCAATGATATTGGTCACTTCGCTTGCAGTGAGGCGCGCTGTGCCATTCGGCAGCGGAACCGAACTTGGATCGGGAATGATCGGGATGCGGAGTTCGCCGGTTGCGCCGCCGAGTGCGAGCGCTGGATAGATGATTGGGCCTGGACCGGGAGTAACTGGAAATGAAGGAACATTCGCGCCGATTGTGCCGAAAGCAGCCGGAGAGCCCGCTTGAATTTCGCTCGCGATGTACGGGACGCGAATTCCGTCGATTGTGACGTGCGAGCCAAAAACTGTTTCGGACGGCGCGAAACCGATCTGGCCGGCCAGGGCAATTGCTTCGTCAGTGTCGGCGTTCGCGACGATCGAAGGATTGATGTCGGTGGCGATATGCCCGTCGCCGGCGATGCCTATGCCACCGACAAGTTTGCCAGCTTTATAGAGCGGCACGCCGCCTGGAACGCCAGTCAACCCGCCGGTGATCGGAGTCGGAACGGGACCGCCATTAATGCCGTTGGTGAGGGCAGGATTGTAGCCGGCTGGATCTTTCAAACGATTTACGTCCGAGAAAGGAAGGTTCGAGAAATTAACGCCGACGAGCGGACCGGGGCCGCGGTTTTTCACGCCGGGCGGAAAATTTTGTTGGACGATGAAGCCGGCCGTCCGCGTGGTGAAGGCGTGCTGATCACTGCTCAGAAAAGCAGCCGTGCCGGCGCGCGCGATTGCGTTCGCCATTAGATCAGTCAAAGCGGGCGTTATAGTCGTCGCCCCACTGACACTCCAGACTCCGAGAACATATCCTTCGCGATCGGTTACGGCGATGACGCTATTGGGCGAGATGCTTTGCGCGCGACTGGCGGCTTGCGCGATGACTTGCTGAACGTCTGCGAGCGTGAGTTGCGCGCGCGCCGGAAGCATTGCAATGACCGCAAACAGGAGAATGAGCCAGGCGCGTTGCACGCGTTCAGTTGCAATGATCAATTGAGTTTCGGCAAGCCTAATTAGTTTTCGAAACGAAACCTTGCATTCTCGCGCCAAAAAAATTCTCATGCGCGTGGATGTTGCGGGATCGCCAAATCGGGCATTCATTATTTTGCACGACGGCGCTTTGTCTTGCGCCTGCGGCCTCCATCGCAGCCGACACGAACGCCGTGCGTCCGTTGCTTCCAAATCAGAAAATCACCAACGGAACGCCGCCGCAATCGCCAGCGAAATTCGATCCCGATCCAAATCGATTCGTTTATCCGACGAATCTGCCGTTGGCGACGAATTGGACGCGCCGCGTTTTGATCGACACAAATCCGCCGCCCGCGTTGCCGGAGCGATTCAACCCCGATCCCGGCGCGATGCTTCGCACGAACAAACAAAGCGCGCCAGTGTTCTTCCAAAACGATCCGACTTTACTGCCGAATGCGAGCGCGCCCGAAATTCCGAAGTCGCGCGAACTGCCTAGATCGCCTGTTTCGACTGGCGAAATTCTTCCGCCACAAACGGCGAAACCCGGGACGTTCAACAGTGAGCCGCTTCCCGAAAATCAGCAACTCCCCCGCGAAGACACGCGCCAAAATTTAAAGATTTACCAGAAGTTTGAAGAAGTCCCGCATTACAGCGGCAACACCAACGACAATCCGGCAAACACCACGCCGGTCCCGGATCGTTGGCGCGTCGGTTTTGCGCCGTGGAAACGCTACACCAGCGGCGTCACCGAACAGCCGTACGAAAATCCACAGACCTTTCTCTGGCATCCTTATCGCCAGAGTTTGCTCAAAGGCGACGCGCCGGTTATTGGGCAGGACATTTTTCTAAATCTGACAGCCTCTTCGCAAACTGAGACTGAGTTTCGTCGTCTGCCAACGGCGAGTGGCGTGAGCGCATCGGTTCCGGGAGCGTACGAATTTTACGGTCAGAGCGAACAGATCGGCATTCAAAATAATCTCGCGCTTTCGGTTGAACTCTTCAAAGGCGAGACGGTATTCAAACCGGTCGAATGGGCGGTGAAGCTCGAACCTGTTTTCAATGTGAACTACATCAGCGCGCGCGAAACTGGCGTCGTTTCGCCTGATCCGCGCGGTTCGCTTTTCGGCAATGACAACACGCCGCCGCCGAACAATGGATTTGTTCTGAATCCATCGGACATCGATGCGTTGCTTAGCGGACAGGTCGGTCCAGCCGGTTCGTTTCGCGCGAAGCAACACGTCGAACGCACCAGAACATTTCTGGCGTTGCAGCAGGCGTTCGGTGAATTGCACCTGCGTGATCTTTCGGATAACTACGATTTTGTGGCCTTTCGCGGAGGTTATCAGGGCTTCAATTCGGATTTTCGCGGCTTTATTTTTAACGACATCAATTTGGGCGGACGCGTTTTTGGGAATTGGGATAACAATCGTTTTCAATACAATCTGGCGGTGTTCGACATGCGTGAGAAGGACACCAATTCCGAGCTGAACACGTTCGACGATCGCGACCAGGAGGTGATTATTGCGAATTTGTATCGGCAGGATTTTATTTGGAAAGGCTACACCGCACAGGTCAGTTTCCACGCAAATCTCGATCACGGCGGCACGCATTACGACCAGAACGGCAGCATCGTGCGCCCTGCGCCCATCGGCACAGTTCGCCCGCACGACGTGAATGCATACTATCTCGGCTGGGCTGGTGACGGACACATTGGTCGATTCAATATTTCACACGCGTTCTATCAGGTTTTTGGCAACGATTCGTTCAACGGTCTGGCGGGACACGATGTCGATATCAACGCGCAAATGGCGGCCCTCGAACTTTCGTTCGATCGGGATTGGATTCGTTACAAAGCGTCGTTTGTTTATGCCTCTGGTGATTCAAATGCAGAAGATGGCAGCGCGAACGGCTTCGATACGATTCTTGATAATCCAAATTTTACAGGCGGGCCGTTCAGTTATTGGACGCGCCAAGGCTTTAATCTCGGCGGCACGTTTGTGAATTTGAAACAACGCGGCAGCCTTGTGCCAAATCTTCGCACCAGCAAATCGCAGGGACAGGCTAATTTTGTGAATCCGGGCGTCTATATTTATGGCGTGGGCGTGGACGCTGAAGTCACTCCGAAACTCCGCTCGTTTTTTAACGCGAACTACATCCGTCTCGCCGAAACCGACACGATCAAAACGGCGTTACTCACCGATCGCGCCGGCAGCGAAATCGGATTCGATATCAGTTTGGGTTTTCAATACCGGCCGTTCCTGACGGACAACATTATTATTTCGACTGGTTTTGGCGCGTTGATTCCGGGCGAAGGTTTCAAAGATATTTACAAAACGAACACCGATCCTGTGCCGACGTTCGATCGCGCGGATCGCCGCGGCCAGGTGGACGATTTTCTCTACAGCGGTTTAATCGCGGTCACATTCACCTACTAGCATGCGAATTGTATTTATAATGTTGGTGGCGGCGATCGCATGGCGACCGTTTGCCGCGACGCCTGGCTTCGGGCCGGAAATTTCGGTGCCGCGTGATCTGCCGAGCGACCACACGCACGCCCTGCCCCAGCGCAGTCGTGTCGATCAAACGTCCGCAGAAGCCGCCCGAAAAAGCAACGGCTGCCTGCAATGCCACACCGGCATCGAGCCGATGCATTCTTCGCCGAACGTTGTGCTGGGTTGCATCGATTGTCACGGCGGCAACGCGACGCCGGGACTCACCAAAGAAAAGGCGCACGTCCATCCGCGCAATCCAGTATTTTGGGAAAGTTCCGCGAACCCAAATGACTCATCGGTTTTGCTCAATCACGAATCGGCAGAATTCATTCAGTTCGTAAATCCAGGCGACTTGCGCGTCGCAGACAAAGCATGCGGACTTTGTCACGGTGAAATCGTGAAGAACGTTGGCCACAGCATGATGCGGCACGGGGCGATGCTTTGGGGCGCGGCGCTTTACAATAACGGCGGTTATCCCGATAAAAATTATCGTTTCGGCCAAGCGTATGGAATCGATGGCGGTCCGCTGCGATTGGAAAGTCCGATTCCGGTCACGCCCGAAATGACGCAGAAGCACGGCATTCTTCCGTTCATCGATCCCCTGCCCCGGTTCGCATTAAGTCAGCCTGGAAATATATTGCGCATCTTCGAACGGGGCGGTGAAAAGCAGAATGAACTCGGGAATCCAAATGCGTTCGAACCTCCAGGACATCCCGCGCGCCGCCTTTCCGAACGTGGACTCGGCACGCTTAATCGGACCGATCCGGTTTATTTGAATCTGCAAAAGATGCGGTTGCACGATCCGCTACTCGATTTCATGGGTTCGAACAATCATCCTGGAGATTATCGTTCCAGCGGCTGCACGGCGTGCCACGTGATTTACGCAAACGATCGCTCGCCGACGCACTCGGGCTGGTATTCGAAATACGGGCACCAGGGCTTGAGCTTCACCGAAGACAAAGCAATTCCCGCGGATGAACGCGGGCACCCGATCAAACACCAACTCACGCGCGCGATTCCGACTTCGCAATGCATGAATTGCCACATGCATCAGGGAAATTTGTTCGTGAATCCTTATCTCGGTTACACGTGGTGGGACCAGGAAACCGACGGCGAATTCATGTATCCGGCGAAACAGAAAAATCCGTCCGACGAAGAAATGGTTCACTTCGTCCAGGAAAATCCCGAAGCAGCGGCGGCGCGCGGGTTGTGGGGCGATTTGGATTTCCTGGAAAAAGTCGCGGAGTTGAATCCGAAATTAAAGCAGACGCAATTTGCCGATTACCACGGTCACGGCTGGATTTTCCGCGCAGTGTTCAAGAAAGATCGCCATGGCAATCTGCTCGATGAACACGACCAGATCATCGGGCAGGATGATCCAATGAAGTTTGCTCGCGCGGTTCATTTGAAAGACGCGCATCTCGCCAAAGGAATGCACTGCGCCGATTGTCATTTCGATAAAGATGTCCACGGGAACGGTCTGCTTTACGGCGAAGCGCGCGCGGCGACGACGATCGAATGCATCGATTGTCACGGCACGGTCGATGCACGCCCAACGCTCATCAGTTCGGGCAATGGCGGAAATGTGAATCTCGCCGAAGGCAACACGCCGTATGGACCGCGTTTTTATTGGGAAGGCGATCGCCTGTTCCAACGCTCGGCGATGACGGCGGATCTGCGTTGGGAGGTGCCGCAGACAGTGGACACGATCGATCCCAAATCGCCACACTACAACGCGAAATCGGCGTACGCAAAAACCCTTCGGGAAGACGGCGCGAATTGGGGCGACGTGCCTGCCGATAACGATCCAACCGTGAAACGATGCGGACGCCTGGCGCATGATCCGCGCAAAATGTCCTGCCAGATTTGTCACACGTCCTGGGTCACGTCGTGTTTCGGTTGCCATTTGCCGATGCAGGCAAATCAACGTGTTGCGCTCAACAAATACGAGGGCATGACCACGCGCAATTTCACTTCCTACAATCCGCAGGTTTTGCGCGATGACGTTTTCCAACTCGGCATCGACGGCACGGTGAAAAGCAATCGGCTGGCGGTGCTGCGCTCGTCGTCGGCGGTGTTGGTGGGATCGCAAAATGCCAATCGTGAATGGGTTTATTCCCAGCAACAAACCGTGAGCGCCGAAGGCTACAGCGGTCAGGTATTTAATCCGCATTTTCCGCATACGACCAGCGGCGTGGGCACAACGAAGAATTGTTCGGACTGCCACATTTCAAAACAAAACGATAACAACGCCTGGATGGCACAACTGCTTGGGTTCGGCACGGGCACGGTGAATTTCTTCGGACGTTATGCTTACGTGGGTGAAGGCGAAGGTGGTTTCTCGGCAGTTGTCTGGACCGAACAAACCGAGCCGCAAGCAGCCTACGGCAGTCATCTGCAAAAGCTCGCGTATCCGGATAATTTCAAAAAACATGTTAACGAAAATCACTCCGAGTTGACGGAAGCGCATCATCATCACGGTCGCGAAATTCTCGATCTCACTTTGCGTGGCGAATATCTCTACACCGCGAACGGCGCGGACGGCTTCGAGGTTTTTGATGTCGCGAACATCGATCAGAAAGGATTTTCCGAACGCATCGTTTCATCGCCGGTGTCGCCGCTCGGTCAGCGCACCTACATTCGCACCAAATACGCCACGAGTGTGACGCTCCCCAGCACGCTCGGCATTGATCCGTTGCGATCGCGCAAGCCGGAAAATGAAGAGCAAAAAGTCAGTTTGATTTACGCATGGGTTTTCGTCACCGACGCCGAGGAAGGTCTCGTGATGATTCCGGTTAGCACGCTCGTCGATGGCGATCCGAACAATAATTTTCTCGATCCGAAATCGGTGAAGCGATTCAACCCGGGACTTAAATTGAAAGGCGCGATGCACAGTTTCATGGCCGGAACGAATCTGTTTGTGGTGGGCACGAATGGATTGTTCGTGGTCGGCCTGAGTAATGACGCCCTCGAAGCGCCAATGCTGATTGGAGAACTCACCGCCGGATTGAAAAATCCGCGCGCCATAGCAGTGCAATTTCGCTACGCATTCGTGACTGATGATGAAGGTTTGAAAGTCATCGACATCACCCAGCCGACGCGCCCGAAACTCATCCCAGGCGCCACTGTGTCGCTCGATCACGCGGGCCGGCTCTACGTCGCGCGCGCTTATGCGTATGTTCCAAATGGGCCCGAAGGTCTCGCGATCATCAACGTCGAAAACCCTGAAAATCCGCGACTGGATCAAATGTATAATGCCGATGGCGCGCTCAACGACACCCGCGCAGTCCAAGTTGGTTCGATTAGTGCGTCGATGTTCGCGCTCGTGGCCGACGGCAAAAATGGTTTGCGCGTGCTGCAATTAATTTCACCCGAAAATGTGCCAACTCACGCGGGATTCAGTCCGACGCCAAATCCGAAATTGATCGCTACCTATAAAACGAAATTTCCGGCGGTCGCGGTGTCGCGCGGCCTGGATCGCGACCGGGTTGTCGATGAAACCGGGAATCAGACGGTGGTGTTTGGGCGCCGAGGAGCACGGCCACTCACACTCGAAGAGATGCAAAGATTTTATTGGCGCAGCAATGCGCTTTACACCGTTGAAGATGTAAACGGTCGTTACAACAGTCTGACCAACATCAGCGGCGCGATGCTCAAGCCAACGTTCCAATTTAAAGAACACGAACATCCGGCTGCAGTGGCGGCGCAACCGGGCGAACGCATCATGCGGAGAGGACGTTGAGATTTTTTGCCGCCATCACGATTCTGCTGCTGTGCCCTTGGACGAAGGGACAGGATAGCGTTCGCACGCTGGCGGGACGCGCGTTGCAAACCGGCGCGCAAGATGGCTCCGGCATGGAAGCGCGCTTTAACGATCCGGCGGCGATTGTCGCTGATGCGGCTGGCAATCTCTACGTTGCCGACAGCCGAAATAATGTGATTCGTCGTATTTCACCTGATGGTTCAGTAGCAACCATCGCGACTACTGGACCGAGTTTTGATACGCCCAGCGGAATTGCGCTATCGCCGCATGGATTGATCGTGTCCGACACAGGCCACCATGTGATTCGCCGCATCAACGCCGATGGATCGACAACGATATTAGCTGGATTGTTTGGCGAAGCTGGGTCTGAAGACGGAAACGGGCCGGCAGCGCGATTTGATTCGCCGCTCGGCGTCGCGGTCGGAACGAACGGCGTTGTTTATGTTGCTGATTGCGGCAATCACATCATTCGCGCCATTGCGCCCGACGGCTCTGTCAGCACGATTGCCGGCACGGCGGGCGTTTGGGGAACAAATGATGGGAACGGTTCTTCCGCTCGTCTCAATGGTCCGGTTGGACTCGCGCTGGATTCGGATGGGAATCTGTTCGTCAGCGATTCGAATAATCACACCATCCGAAAGATTACTCCGGCACACGAAGTCACGACACTCGCCGGAAAGCCACTCGAAAGCGGTTTCGTTGACGGCCCAAGTCGGAGCGCAAAATTCTTCCAGCCGGCGGAACTTGCTTTCGATCACAATCACGGCGCGCTGTACGTCGCCGACTCGATGAATCATGCCATCCGTAAAATTTCGTCGGATGGAAAAGTTTCAACCGCAACTGGATTTGCCAGGACTGCGGGCGCCGAGGACGGAGATAACGGCCGCGCGCGCCTTTACAATCCGTATGGCCTGGCGCTTTTGCCGACCGGCGAATTGGCGGTCGCGGATAGTTACAACGAAACAATTCGCGAAGCTGTGGGCCCGGCAGAATTGCAAATTTCGATTAAGCGCGGCCTTTTTCTGAAATGGAATTCAGTAATTGGAAAAACGTATCAACTTCAATCGGCCTCGCCGCGATTTGATGGCTGGTTAAATCTTACTGAACCATTCGCCGCCACGAACACCACCTCCGGTGTCTATCTTGCGCCGCAAAATGGCGCGACCATCTTTCGCGTGATTGTCCAACCGTAAGCGATTATTTCTGGAGAAATTTCACGACGGCTTGTGTGCGCGATTGGACGTGAAGTTTTTCGTAAATGGTGTGGAGATGCGCACGCACGGTGCTCAAGCTGATCGCAAGTTGATCGGCAATTTCTTTGTATAAAAAGCCTTTCGCGAGCAACGAAAGAATTTCGTGTTCGCGCTGCGTGAGATTTTCGACTTCAGAACGATTGTTGGCTTCCTTTTGGAAATAGCTGACGACTTTTCTCGCGATATGCATCGACATCGGAGAACCGCCGCCGTGCACTTGTTCGATCGCCTGGATGATTTCGGCCGGGCGCATGTTTTTCAGGAGATAGCCATTGGCGCCGGCGCGCAGTGAATCGAAAATCAAATCGCTCTCCTCGTAAGTCGTCAGAATGAGGAGCTGAAGTTTTGGATGCTGGCGTTTCAATCGCGACACGCATTCGACTCCGTTCATTCCCGGCAAATTGATGTCCACGAGCGCGACATCGGGCTGTTCCTTCGAAATCGCGCTGATGGCCTCTTCAGCGGACGGATAAGCGCCCGCGCAAGTCAAACCCGGCGCGCGGCCAAGCAGTTCCTTCAAGCTGTCGAGCGTGCCGCGATTGTCTTCAATGATTGAAACTTTGATTGCCATTTTGGCTTTCATAAGCGTGCGAAAATTCTCCGGCGGCGCGCAAGTTGAACAAACGTTCAGGGCGCCTCTAGTTTTTGCGCGTGCAACGGCACACGGAACCGAATCGAAGTTCCGGCTTTTTGACGGCTGGCAAATTGATAAACGCCGCCGATTTCCGCGACGCGTTTTTCCATATTCACGAGGCCATTCCCGCGCACCAGGCGTCCATTCGTTTCCAAGCCACGGCCATCGTCTTCAATCGAGATATGGAGAAAGTCACCTTCGATGCGGATGCGCAGCCAAACTTCGGTGGCGCCGGAATGTTTCACGATGTTGTTAGCCGCTTCCTTGATCACGAGAAAAATATTGTGACGGACGTCGGTGGAGAGCGCGTACTGCGACGGATTTTCCGGAAGATCAAGGCGACAACGGATGCCGGCGAGGCGCAAATAATCCAGGACGAATTGCGCCGCGTAATCGATCAGGTGCGGGAGGCTGTCGTTGCCGGGATTGACCGCCCAAACGATTTCGTCGAGCGACTTGATCACTTCGCGCGCGGTGGTGGAGATTCTTTCGATGCGCTCGTTGGCTTTCGTCGGAGAAGAGGCGTCCTGTTGAGCGAGGTCACTGAGAAGCGCGATCTGCGTGAGGTTAGCGCCGAGGTCGTCGTGAATGTCCTTGGCGATGCGCGCGCGCTCGCGTTGCAACGCCGCTTCGCGCTCGAGTTGTTGCATGCGCGTGGCCATTTTGCGAACCAACCAGTAGCGAACCGCCGCGCCCACGAGCAGCGCAAATGCCGCAAAGCACGAAAGCTGGAACCACAATGTTTCCCAGTAGAGCGGCGGAATTTTCACGGCGAGAACTGCGTGAGCCAGATCGGCATTGCCGCCATTCAACCACGCGCGCACTTCAAATTGATAATTCCCGGCCGGAAGGCGAGCGTACGAAGCTTTGCGTTCGGGCCCGGCATCGGTCCAGTCGGTGTCGAAATTTTTCAGACGATATTGGAAGTGCAGATTTTCAGGCGACGAGAAACTTGGCGCGGTAAATTCAAAAGCAATTTTTCGATATTTGGGATTCAGTTGCAGCGAAGTTGTGGAAAACAAATTGGCAGCGGAAACATTGAGCGGGTCACGCAACGCAGGCTGGCTTTCGTACACAGCGAAAACTTTATCATCTAGCGAAACACGTTCGATGATAGCTGCGCCGGGTTCGGGGCTGCGCGGAAAATTCTTCGGCCGGATCACCGCCAGTCCTTTGCGCAACGGCATCCAGAGATCGCCGCAGCGGCTGCGCAACGCGCCTGGAAAGGAATCGAAACTGGCTTGCACGCTGGCGAGTCCCTCGCCGCGGCCGTAAAGGAAGGAGCGAATGCGATTACCGTTGCCGGGGACAAACTCGGAAAGTTCGTGCTCCGAGATGCGAAAAATTCCGCGATTGCCGCCCATCCACAGCCAGCCTTCGCCGTCGGAAATGATTTGCGAAATGTAGTTTTCCGGCAAACCGCTCGAAGTCGTGATGCGCACGTAGTGGTCGCCTTTCAAACGTCCGACACCCGCGCCGGCATATCCGATCCAGAGTGTGCCGTCGCTTCCGGGGCAGAGCGCGCGAATCGACAAAGGCCTTCCTTGCATTGCAGCCGCGGCATTGACCAATTCGTCGCCGCCCACGCGCAAAAGTTGTCCCTCCGAAGTGCCAATCCAAATCGTGCCGAGCTGATCTTCGGCCATGGCACGAATGGAGCGGGCTGGCTGCGGCGTGGAAATTGTTTTTAATTTGCCGTCGCGCAAACGCTGAACCTCGCTTGGATTATCCGTGCCGATCCAGACATCGCCGCTCGATGCTACGAGCAGAGAACGGACTGCGTTCGCGGCGAGTCCTTCCTCCTTACGCCAGCGAGAAACCACGCCGTTGTGAAGTTTACAAAGCCCGCCATTGCGGAGGCCGATCCAGACCGCGTCTTTGCCAGCGGCAATACACATGGCGCGTTCGCCGGTCCAACCGGCTTCGCCGCCGACAGCAACCCATTTGTCGCCCTCTTTGCGGGTTAATGCGCCGTGTTGCGCGACCGCCCAAAGCCGTCCATGCGAATCTTCACACACCGACTGAATGGCTTCGAATGGCAGACCGCTTTCGATGCTTAACAATTCCACATCGCGCGGTTTCAAACGGTTCAAGCCGCCGCCGCCGGTGCCCGCCCAAATATTTCCCTCGTGATCTTCGGCCAGCGCGAGAATCTGCCGATGCGACGTGTCGATCGGTTCGCAAACCTTTTCATCGCAACGAAACAACCCGCGCCCGCGCGTCCCGATCCACACCGAACCGCCGCGATCCTCCAAAACAACAGCGACCTCGGCATTGCGAAACAAAGCCGGCAAATTGCGCCGTTCGACTTCGATGAATTTCGGGTCAAGGCGCAGGAGATATTCGCCAGCGCAAATCCAAACGCCGCCACGGCGCGCTGTTGCAAGGCAAACGTTTTCGCGCGCGAAATTCGGACCAGCTTTCAGAACGCCGTTGCGCCATTGGCCGACTGCTCCGGATTTCGCGATCCACAAAACGCCATTCGTATCGAGAGCCATCGACGCGCGCCCCTCGGATGTGAAACCATTTTGAATTCCCATTTGCGTCGGAACCCGATCGCGCACCGAAAACAGTTCGCCGGTTTCATAGGCGAGCCAGAGCGAGTCTTCAGCATCGACAATTAGTTGCGCAATTGTCCGGTCGGGCAATCCATCGTTAATACCGATCACGTGCGCGCCACGCCCATCCAGCCGAACAACCGCACCACGATCCATGCCCAGCCACAACCGCCCCGCATGGTCCATGTGCATCGCGCGCACGACACGATTCGGAACGCCCGCAATTGTCGCTGGAGAAAATTCCTGGAAACGCACGCCATCGAATCGCACCAGCCCGCCAAGCGTCGCCACCCAAAGATAACGATCGCTGCTTTGCGCCACGCCAACGACATTATTATCAGGCAGCCCTTCGTCAGATTCCCACGAGCGCGCAAACCACGACGCCGAACTTTGCGCGCCGATGCCGCACGTCTGTGCGAACACAAACAGCATTACGGCAAGCACGATTCTGCCTGCAATGTGACGGCCAGGGGGCACGTTAAAGTTTTACAACCTGCCGCGGCGCCACGCAACAAGGAGATCGACCAATCCACTGCTATTTCGCGTCCCGCTGAACGAGTCGTTGCCGACTCTCAGGCGAGATTTCCGGAATTTTCGCCGCCAATTCGCGATAGCGCGCGTCCGAATATTTCATCGCGGCATTTCGAATGATCGGATAAAGAGCATCCTTCGGAAACGGACCGCCGATTTGCTGATACGGCCACTTGGCATCGGAAAAAGCGTACGGAATCAGATAATCCATTGCCTTTTGCAAGCCGCGACCATCGGGCGTGGTGGCGTGCCATAGATCAGCTCCCACATTTTCGCCGAGACGCGCCAGCGTCTTTCCAGCACAGTGGGATCCGAAGCTTGGAATTCACGTGACTTGAAGTCGCGGC